>Ga0256827_10000316_pt1 | contig 29033 bp, 21 predicted proteins | sample CV84metaG_FD_185977 | JGI IMG/M metagenome (GOLD analysis project Ga0256827, IMG submission 185977) | Hydrothermal vent microbial communities from East Pacific Rise, Pacific Ocean - CV84 | ecosystem: Environmental > Aquatic > Marine > Hydrothermal vents | place: Pacific Ocean: East Pacific Rise...
TGGTTGGGAGATTAAATGATGCCATAAAAATTGAAGTTTCATCATTGCAGCTTCATAACTCAAAATTTATGGAAAACGATGAGGTAAAATATTCCATAAATAATACTTCTGAAATTATAAATAGTATTTCTAAAAATACAGAAGTTGAAGCCATCAGCAAAAGATTGAAAACAGAAGCAATGATAAGTTCAAATAGAGCTGCTGCAGGTACTGTTGTTATTGGAATAAATCCTGAAGAAGAAAAACAGGTCTCTGAATTATATAAGCATCTTGTAGATTCCAATAGCAGATACTTTGAAGGAATAAAAAGAAGACCTATTCTTATTGGAAAGAAAATGGCTGAAAAACTAAAAGTACATTTACGCAGTAAAGTGGCCATAAGTTTTGTTGATATTAATGGTGTCTCTGTTAGAGAAGTTTTTAGAATTGTAGGGATTTTTAAAACTCAAAATACAGGCTTCGACGGTATGAATGTATTTATCCGCTTCAATGATGCAAAGAAAATGCTTGGTTTTAAAGCTGATGAATCGCATGAGATTGCTATTTTACTTAAAGAAATGACCAATAGTAAAGAAATAAGTCTTTCTTTAAAAAACGAATATACAAAATACAGTATAAATAAAAATGTATTGCTAAATTTAAGAAATGACTCTATTCCTGAGAATATATTTGCTAAACTTGAAGAAATAAAATCAGACAAAGCATATAATTATTCCAATTTTCAACAGAAAATGAATAATATAATTGGCGAAGAAGAATTTGCGCAATACAAAAAACAAATAGACGCTGTCTCAGAGCAAGGTCTTAGTGTTAGGGAATGGAAACAAATATCTCCCGAGCTTGCAATGCAATCAACATGGTTAGACTTTATGGTTTATATTTTTGTGGGAATTATACTTTTAGCACTTGGCTTTGGAATTGTAAACACTATGCTAATGGTTGTTTTAGAAAGAATTAGAGAAATAGGTATGCTAATAGCAATTGGTATGAATAGAAAAAAAGTTTTTAGTATGATAATTCTAGAATCTGTTCTTTTATCCCTAACTGGTGGAATAGCAGGAATAGTATTTGGATGGCTGATTGTTAGCTTTCTAAATCATTCTGGTGTAGATATGAGTATTTTCAGCAAAGGAATGCAAGCTCTGGGTTACCCAAGTTTAATCTATCCTAGTGTGAGTTTCGCCAATTATGTTCAAATTACAATTATGGTGATTCTTACAGGAATACTCTCGGCAATATATCCAGCACTTCATGCCATAAAACTGAAACCTGCGGAGGCGATTAGGAAGGAGTGAAAGAATTAAGAATGAAGATTGAAGATTGAAGATTGAAGATTGAAGATTGGAGATTTAAGAGTGAAGAGTGGGATTTAAGATTTAAGAGTGAACAGAAACAACAAATAACCGAATCATCAAATAAACAAATAAACAATAACAGATGAGCGTAATAGAAATAAAGAACTTAGATAAAATATATAATGAGAATACAGACATTCCTGTGCATGCAGTGAATAATGTAAACCTCAATATAGAAGAAGGTGAATTTACTGCAATAGTAGGTCCTTCTGGATGTGGTAAAACTACTTTACTCAACCTAATTGGTGGATTAGATAATCCAAGCAAAGGAGCAATAATTATTAATGGAAAAGATATTAGTGAGTTCAGTGAAAGTAAACTAACCGACTTTCGTATGGATAATATTGGCTTTGTATTTCAAGCATATAATCTTATTCCTGTGCTTACTGCAAGAGAAAATGTTGAGTTTATTATGCATCTGCAAGGTAAATCTAAACAAGAACGTAGCGATAGAGCTTTATCATTATTAAACGCTGTTGGTATTGGTGACAGAGCTGATGTACGTCCAAGTAAATTATCGGGAGGGCAGCAACAAAGAGTTGCAGTAGCTCGTGCTTTAGCTTCTAAACCTAAGTTTATACTCGCTGATGAACCTACTGCTAACCTCGACTCAAAATCAACAGAAACTCTATTGGAGATCATGGAACAATTGAATAAAGAAGAGGGTATAACATTCATTTTTTCAACTCACGACCAAAGAGTTATGAATAAAGCACATCGACTTATTAAGTTGGAAGATGGAAAGGTGATTGGTGATGAAATAATAAAGGCTAAAGGCTAAAGGAAAAAATTAAAGTTGGAAGTTCGGAGTTGGAAGTTCGGAGTTAAAAATTGGAAGTTGGAAATTTAAACATCAGTAATACAATAAGATACAGTGATAAAGAAATATTTCATATTATTAATTCTATTCATTAGTTTTTTTCAAATAAAAGCTCAGAATAAAGAGAAGAAATGGAATCTTGATGGCTATATATCTTATATGAATTCAAATATGTTTGATAGTATAACTAAAACTTGGATGATAGATAACCAGCTACACAATAGACTTAATTTTGAGTGGTTTCCAAGCAATAATTTCTCATTTGTCACTCAAGTTAGAACAAGGTTTATTTATGGTAATTCGGTGTTACTTATTCCTGGTTATTCAGATATGATAGAGCAAGAAAATGGCTTTATGAATCTTAATACAAACCTAATTGATGAAAAGAACTTTCTTCTTAATATTACTGTTGATAGACTTTATTTCAAATACAGTATTAATAACTTAGATATTCAGATTGGTCGTCAACGTATAAATTGGGGAAGAACCTTAATATGGAATCCAAATGATATATTCAACACATACTCCTATTTTGACTTTGACTACGAGGAAAAACCTGGAAGTGATGCTGTAAGAGTACAGTATTACACAGGAGCAGCTTCATCCATTGAAATTGCATCTTCTGTAAATCATAATAATGATGCTACACTTGCAGCAAAATGGCTTATTAATAAATGGAATTATGATTTCCAATTTATTCTTGGTGAAATGGAGCAAAAAGACTACATAGGAGGTTTTGGATGGGCTGGTGCTATCAAGAATTTTGGATTTAGAGGTGAAGCAACATATTTCTCCCCTATTGATGCTAGTGATACCTCAACTGAGGCTAGTTTTAGCGGAACAGCCTCATTAGACTATACTTTCAGTAATTCGCTAAACATTATGGCTCAAGTACTATATACTGAAATTACAAAGGATAATCCCATTAAAAACTTTGGGACATTCTATACTAGTAATCTAAATGCTAAATACCTTTCTTTTACGCCTTGGAATTACTTTATTAGTGCGCAATACCCTATTACACCTCTTTTAAATATTACATTAGCATCTATGTTCTATCCTAAAATAGATGGCTATTTCATTAACCCAAGTATTGATTATTCATTATCTGATAATCTACAGTTTAGCTTTATATACCAATATTTTAGAGGTGAATTCCCAAATACTCTAACTGGAAATATGGATAAACAACAGTACAACTTTGCATTTTTAAGATTAAAACTTAATTTCTAGGCATAAAAAAAGGACAGCTCTTTTGAAGCTATCCTTTTAATAATAACAATTTCTTATTTCTTCATAGATAATATTCCAACGGCACAACCTCTCTTACCATCAAGAAATGATATATAAATTTTATAAATCGCTGTCTTAGTACAAAAGAACTGAAACCCTTTAAAATTAGTTTTACTTCCAGCATCATATGTACCTGCAATCATTTTACTTCCATCATACAACTGCAATACTCCTTCTCCTTCATAATCCAATGCGCTACATACATTAAGATTGTATGTATTTCCTTTACTTAATAATACTGAAAATCTTGCAACTGGAAGATTTGCATCTGTTTCTGCAGCTCTTAATTTCGCTCTATACTGTTGTAAGAATATTGCATCACTAGAAATATTGGTACAACAACTTGTCACCAATGATTTATTACATTGTGAAAACGCAAAGCTCTTAACTATAAATAGCAGTATAATAATACTAATTGTCCTCTTCATATTTAATGTCTTACTAAGCATTCTTCTTATTAATATATTTCTCTCTCAAAGATGATACCAAATCACCAATTTCCTTTATTTGTTCATCAGTAATTATTACATCACTCTTAGAAGTTTGTACAATAACTAACATTCCATTCTCTACTTTAGAAACGGGATCTGACTCAACAGTAACAATTTTTACTTCATCGAAAAGTTTCTTAAGTTCACCTAAGTCACTTAATAACTCCTTAAACCTTGGATCTCCCTTATAATTCTGCATTATTAAAACTAAATTATTTAGAATTAATTTCTGCTCACCTATTCTCTCAGCTATTTTCTTATTTGTCTTATTCTGATATACCTGAGTAGCTAAAAATGTGCTCTCTAACCAAACTCCAGAAACTATTAGCGCACTAACATTTGTTCTATTATTAGATCTCAAATAGTCGTCCATATTATTAAAACTAGATATAGACGTAAATATCAATGAATCTAAATTATTAGAGTTCGTTGCTAATCTTTTTAATAAAACAAAGTCAAAAAACTGGCCTACTTTCAATCTACTTGCAAGTTCATTAATTGCAGATACTGTAGACATTACAGAACCCGTTTTTTCATACAAATTCAAGTATCCAAGATCAGTACCCAATATTCCTAGATTTAATGCACAATCAAAGTCTGTAACTAAATCATCAATATAATCAGTAGTTGCAATATAGTCCCTATTAAAAGGGACTTTTTCATCAATAAGCAATGAAGCTATTTCTATTGGAGATGAAACGTTATCAATTAAATCATCCATACTCTCCTTCGATATTTCAATGGAGGCAGGTGCTATAATTGAATCAGATTGAATAAAATCATCATCCATACTTGTACTATTGCTTGAGCAAGCAACAAGTAACCCTGATGACAAAATTGTAAATAATAAATGTTTGATTTTCATAGTGCAGATAATTAGCTATTTACCTTTAGAATATGTTCACTTAATCTTAAATTGAATCAATTTGCGCAATAAATTAAACCTCAGAATAAAGAACATAATAAGGTTCATTATCCATATAATACTCATATTAAAATAAAAAGTTTCATAAAATCTGCCAAAAATGTGTTTTTTTGGTGCAAATAAATGAGACCTAAAATCAAAGTATGAATCTACCACGGGATAATTATATATCGCATCAACATGCTGAATCAAATGATTATTTGAGTTTAATATCTTGTTCTTTTCATAAAATTGCGTTACAATATCACTAACAGCTTCATTTTGATATCTACTTCGTAAAGCGTAGTACTTATCTTTATAGTTTCGCATATAGTAGTCCAACTTTAGACTAATCTTATTATGAGCTAGAAAGAATTCTTTATTATATATTTTCTTTAACTTATCTAGAAACTCTTTGTATTCATTAATATTATCGTTATTAAAATCTTCAACTTTAATATCACAAAACCCTTCTATTTTAAGATCTGGATAAGCTTTAATCTGTTTCTTATACTCATTCATTATTAACTCATAAGCATTCGAAAACTCTGGTGTTGACCTATCTTTATTTAGTAATAATTCTACTTTCTTCAAATACTTATTTAGTTCTGGGATATAGTAAACTTGATGAAAATCTGCATGACTTTCTGCTCTTTCCAAATCGTAGAAGTGTTTTTCAAACCTATTATTAACAAACTGATTTACCATTAAAGCTTCATAACTCCACTTTGCTACCATCATTTCTGCTATAACAGGAACTTTATCAATTCTTACAATACTTTTATTCATTTTATCGAAGCTAAACATTGCTCCTCCTAATACCATTTGAGGTATAATTAGTAATGGAATAATAATATAAATGGTTACTACCTCATCAAAAGAACTAGAGATAATAAGACCTAGCAAGTTTGAGAAAAATGCTACACTAAAGAATGTAAACCAATAGCTAATCCACATTCCTTCAATTCCAAATACGCTATTACCTATTGCAACAAACAATAGTGATTGAATAGCAGAAATTACAAGAAGAATACTCATCTTAGCAATTAGATAAGCAGTCTTACTCAGATTAAGAAAAGCTTCTCTCTTAAGAATTTTCCTGTCTCTAAATATTTCTTCAGCGCTTATGGTGAGTCCCATAAACATTGCCACAATAATACTCATGAAAATATACTGTGGTAAATTCTCATTCAGTCGGAAAGTATAGACATTACCCGAGGGAATATATCTAATAATATATGTAAGAATAAATGCTAGAATCGGCGCTTCTAGGAAAGCGATAAGTAAATATGCTTTATTACTAATTTTACTCTTAAAATCTCTTTTAAAGTATATAATCACCTGATTTAAGAGCGAAGGTATAGATAAATTCTTTGGAGGCTTATCTGTAGACTCATACAATTCATAATCCTCTTTACTATCTAAGTAGAATTGATGCCAATCTTTTGGTGATTTCTTACGTGTGTGAGTATAATTACCATACTCATCTACAATCTCACTACTTACAATATTAAAAATCTGTTCGGCATTTATATTACCACAGTTTGGACATTGAGTTTGTTCGAATGAAGCTTGACCATCCTTTTCCTTAAAATAACTAATAATATCAATTGGGTTACCATATTGAATAAGGTAACCACCTTCATCTAACAGCAATACTCTATCAAATATTTTATATATATCGGAGGAAGGTTGGTGAATAACAACAAAAATCAACTTTCCTGTCAACGATAATCTACGCAATAAATCCATTACGTTCTCAGAGTCTAAAGAGGATAGTCCACTTGTAGGCTCATCAACAAAAAGGATTGAAGGTTCACGAATAAGTTCTAAAGCAATATTTAGCCTTTTTCTTTGTCCACCACTTATTAGCTTATTTAGTGAATTACCAACTGCTAAATCTCTAATTTGATATAGATCTAGTGATTTAAGAGTCTCATTTACTAATTCTGTTATTTCTTCCTTTGATTTATCCTTAAAGCAGAATCTCGCATTAAAAAATAGATTCTCAAAGACACTCAAATTCTCAATTAGTAAATCATCTTGTGGTATTAAACCAATAACACCCTCAAGTTCTTCTGGATTATCGTAAAGATCAATTCCATTAATTCTTATAGAACCAGAATGTGGTCTATAATTACCAGCCATAATATTAAGCAGAGTAGACTTACCGGAACCAGAAGCTCCCATTATAGCTATTAAAGAGTTTTGCTGCTCATGTATGCTTAAATCCTGAATTCCAAAATTCCCTTTATCAAATTTGTAGCTAATATTATCAGCAATAAAACTTATTGCCATTTTATCGCTACCCTTGGTAAAGTGCTCATAAACATCAGAAAAGTAAATTGGCTTACCTACTGGAGTTTTTATAGAACTACCTGGATTAAAAACAGCACACGATCCTGTTTCAAAAGGAAGACCATTCAAAATTAAATCATGTGTACCAGAATATCTAACAATAAATAATTCAGAACTTACATTTCGAAGAATAACAATTCTACCATTTAGACCCTTTTGCCTAATATGGTTAGTTCTTTCTGAAGGTTTATCATCAATTATTAAGAAATCACTATCTTCAACATAAGACTCATCAGAAGGAAAAACAAGTTGATTTAACTTTTCAAACTCCTTAAGATCAATATTAAATACATCTGCTACAGTTAGAATAATATCCATCCTCTGTTTTCCCATTTTTCTAATGGAAACCATCTCCAATAACTGTATAGTACTAATTACTTTCTGTCTATGATCAAGAGTTTTATTAATCCTCATACATATCTTCAGAACGCTTACCGAATCTGTGACAGAAGTTAGTTTTCTATTAGCTCTTCTACTAGATTTCTTTCTTGCTTCTTGTATTTTCTCATCAAAAAGGCCAAGGTACAAATCAACATCCTTAGGCTGCACCTGTTTCTTGAGGAAATTTTCCACATACAAACGCTCTCCTTCAAATTCCTCACTATCTTGTTTTGCTATAATAGCAAACAATTGCATCAGGGCCTTAAGAATTTCCTCACTCATTATTAATAATACTAGTTAAATATACAAGAAACTACTTGCAAGCATACTACAACTCAAAACAAGCTGAGCTGTAAAAAAACACTCTGACTTACTTATATTTAGTAAGTCAAAAGTTCAAATGGGACTTCAATTAGTTCAGAGTATTCTTCTCCTGCCTCTTCCATATCTTCATCATCCTCATCGTAGAACCATTTTATGGTACAGCTTTTTCCTTCTTCAACCATTTCTTCAAGTATCATTAAGATATCAAGTAACAGTTTAGAAGAAGCTGTATTAAAATAATTCAGTTTGATATGCAATTCTGTATGATCGTTTGGTGTTTGAGAATAGTTTTGCAACCATTCAATAATTGGCTCATAAAACATTGCAGCATCTTCTGGCAATGATCTACCAGATATTTCAAAAATATCATTTGATGGATCAAATACAATCTTTGGAGTATCTTCTTGTCCTTCTATTTTTATAATATTCATGATTACGAAATTTTTATACGTGGAATTTGTGTTGTTAAAATAAAGAAACTAGTATCCTCACCTATTGATTTAAAATCATAGCTAAGTTTCTGGCCTGATTTTCTAGCAATGTCTATAAAACCAAGACCGGCTCCTCCTCTATCTGACAATTTACCTTCTTTCATCTGCTCTTTATGCAACTGCTTAAGTCCTTTTTTGTCTAGCTTATTAATTTTTTCTAAAAGACTAATCATTGGCTCCATATCTTCATTATGTACAAGGTTTCCTGCAATAATAAAATAATCGGTTTTTGACTTTGCAATTAGGAAAGTACCTATACCTTTTAGGTCTGTTTCTATTCCTCTAAGATTTTGAGCATGCTTACTTATATTTTGCAAACTTTCCACAATTATATGAAACACTTTCATCTGCAAACCATTTGGCTCTGCGTCTTTAGCCATATTTTCTTCAGTCAAAGCAGTAAATGCTTTTGTAATCTGATGTGTTACTTCTCCTTCGTAAATTAAGTTAATTTGATTAATCTTCATCTTGCGATAGAAGTCAAACACATAATCGTGAAAGATTTCATTCATGATTTTTTTCTCCATGAGTATTAGTATTAGAGTGTGTTGTTATTTATATTTCTATTCCTATTAAAATTATATCGTCTATTTGTCTATAGTCACCTTGCCATTCAGCTAGTGTCGTTTCAAAATCTTCATGTATTTCTGCCATACTTGAATTCATATTATTACTTAAAAGCTCTCTTACACGCTTTTCTTGAAACTTCTCGTAAGTACCTGCTTTAAATTGATCTGGCAAACCATCACTGAAAATAAAAACTCTATCTCCTTTTTGCAAATCAATTTCATGCAAAGTAAACTCTTTTTTCTTTCTTTTCGGAGTTATTCCACCAATAGCCCGTCTATCTCCCTTAAAATGAAGTAATTCATCACCTCTCATTAAATATAATGGGCGATGAGCTCCAGAAAAATATAGCTTTTTCATATCCAAAGAAAACTGACAGAAGGCAATATCCATTCCATCACGGGTATTCTTACCACCTTGATCTTGCTTTAATGTTGATCTAACCTCAGCATCAAATATCTCTAATATTTCTTGAGATTTAGAATTTGGGTGTGTATTAATAATATCATTAAGTAAGAAATAACCTATAAAACTAAGCAATGCTCCAGGAACACCATGTCCAGTACAATCAACTGCAGCTAAATATACTCCATTTTCATTTTGCTTAAACCAAGGGAAATCACCACTTACAACGTCTCTTGCTTTGTAGAACATAAATGAACTACTGAAATGTTGATCTAATATATCAACTCTTGGCAATATAGCTGTCTGAATTCTTTGAGCATAATTAATACTTTCGGTAAGCTTCAGATTTTTATCTGTAATCTCTCTTTCAATTGCTTTTATCTCTGTAAGATCATGCGCTACTAATAAGATTGTTTCTAATTCTTTTTCATCATTATACTCAGGAATAGTACTAACCTTAAGTATCATTTTATTATCCCCAAACTCCATTTCAAACTCTATTTCAGCCTTTTTAAGAGTTTTCTTAGTATTTTCTATTCTTTCATTAAAGAACTCAATTAAATAATTTGGAAGCTTTACCTTATCAAGAGAACTATCTGTCAAGTCCTTAGTCTTAACACCCAACAGTTCAAGTGCTTTTGGGTTAAAATAATGAAATTTACCAGTTCTTCCAAAACGAATAATCATATCAGGACTGTTTTCTGAAAGAGCCTGCATTCTTGATTTCAATCGCTTATCTTTCTCTGCAATCCTTTGAAGTGTAATATCTCTTGTATTGAAAATGAGACCTTCAATTGCAGGATTATCAAGCATATTACGTCCTGTAGTTTCTACCCAAACTTCAGTTCCATCAGCTCGTAAATGAACGTATGAATAATTTACAGTTTTAAATGGATTCTTATGCAAATCTTCAATATGCTTCTTTGCCAAAGGAACATATTCTTTAGCAATTCTTTCAGTTGCTGACATACCAATTATGTCATCAGGATTATAACCAAGAATTTTTTCAGTTGAAGGGCTTTCGTATTTTATTTTACCATTAACATCAAATATTGTAATAATTTCAGAAGCATTTTCCAATAATGAATGCAATCTAGTTTTTGAAGACTCTACCTCTTGTACTTGCCTTTCAAGCTCATCATTACTTTTTTCAAGCTCCTCATGAGTCATGCGCATTTCTTCGGCATTCTGATGTAGTTCTTCTTCATTCTCTCTCAACTCCTCGGTCAAAATTCTAGACTCATCTAGCAATCTCTTAGTTTTTAAGTTTACATTTACACTAAACAATACTTGACCTATTATTGGACCCAAAGCTTCGATTAAATCTCTTACTTCAGAAGGTATTTCATTCTCAATATTTGCTACTTCAATTACTCCTTGAACTTTATCTTCACTAATTAAAGGCATTATGAATAAACTACCAGGCTTTTTATCTGCTAGAATACCTGATGTTATAGTAACATACTCTTCTGGAATATCATTTCTATAGATACTTTGTCTCTCATAAGTAGCCTGACCTATTAAGCCTTTACCATCAGTAAATTCCTGCTGAATATATTTTATTCTATTATAAGCATAAGCCGCTGTTAGTTCATATTTTTGTTCTTCATCGTTATAGATAAAAAATCTACCTTGATTCAAGCTACAGTAGTCAAGTAAATGCTCTAATACTCCATAAGCTAAATTCTTAAGATCGGTATCATTACGCAACTCTGTTGAAATTATTTCTTTACCTTGGTTAATCCAAATATTACGTTGTTCAGCAGTTTTGTTTTTAATAAGGTTATCACGCATTCTCAAAAGAGATCGTGTCAAAAGATCTTTTTGATCCAACTCACCAATGTTACTATTATCAAAGTCTCCTTCTCCTATACTTTTAGCAAAAAGTGCATTGTTAGTAATTGTATTATTCTTTTTATCAATTATTTTATCATAATACTTTTTTCTCTTTATGAAAACAAAGGCAAAATATCTTGCTGTAAAACCAAGCATAAAAGGGAAAATCCAAGCAATAAATATTGAAGGATATTGTTGGTGCATATATACAAACTTACTTACCCCTTCAGGCACTTCCATATTCATTGAGAATATTATGTATCCTACATCAATACTCAAAAGTAGACCTACAACAAATCCTCCAATCATTAATTGACTAAGTAATATTTTCTCTTTTGGTGTATATTTATTATCCATAAGTCTATGTCTTAAAAAATCTTATTTGTAATTTTCTCTACAAATTCCACAAGCAATTCAAATGTATTAGATTTGAAAGCTTTCATATCTGCAAATTCAAAGTAAAGAACTGTCTTACCATCATTAACTATTGGTATCATATAAACATTCTTCGGCAAAACAAAACCACTAGCTGATGTAATTTTTACATAATTATCAGGTATTTCATTTAGTTGAACAGCTTTCATATTCATAGCAACCTGTCCATGTAAACCATCACCTAATTTAAAGTTTTGAGGTTTCTCATCACTAAAGTATGCATAGTTAAAAACATTCTCAAACTCATCATCATCATTAAGTTTAAATACCATTCCCAAATCTAACTTTAAATGTCTGCACAATTCTTGCAATAATGGTTCTATATCCGTATTAGGATACTTCTCAATAGTTGTATTATTACATAATCCATCCCAATCAATATTATACTTTACTATCTCGTCGTCTTCTTTCTTTACATTTATTGATGACTCATCAAGCTCAACACTAACATCTGCATTAATAGTATCAGTAATAAGAATTAATCGCCAACTAATAAAAAAACTAGTAGATGCACTTGTTATGATTGCCAAAACAAATAATTGAAATTCAATAGTTGCTGCCTTAAGTTCATCCGTAGTAAACAAAGCATCCATTTTAAAATATGCCCAGATTGTTAGTCCAATTGTCACTACAAGAATGAAAAAGGATAATGATTTAAACAATAAAAGAGTTTTAAGCTTCATTATATGGTATTTTAAGAATATAATTAATTATCTGATCTATAGAGTATGCATGATCTATCTTAGTAATTTTATTAGCAGCTTCAGGCATTGTACGAGCCTGACATTCTGATGGATTTTGAATAATTGTTATTCCTCCGTTTATATGAACACTTCTCATACCTTTTGCCCCATCTTTATTAGCTCCAGACAGCATAATGCCAACCATTTTATTACGAAAAACTCTAGCTGAGGACTCAAAAGTTAAATCTATCGCTGGTCTAGAATGATTAATATTATCAAATGTTGACAATGCAAAAGTATTTCCAAGCTCAACAATTAAATGATAATTTGCAGGAGCAAGATAAATTTTTCCCCTTTGAATATTCATTTTATCACTTGGCTCAACAATTGGCAGATTACTTTTCAATTCAAGAGCTTCAATAAAACCACTGCGCACATGCTTCAATCTATGTAAACATAATATTACAGGCAAAGGATAGTCCTTTGGTATTTTAGACAGTATTTTAGTAACACCTCTAAAACTACCAGCAGAGCCTCCTATTACAATATATTTTATTTTTGCTGCCATTAAAAACTTCGTTTATAAATTTGCTCGTCCTTATTATGAACTCTAAATTTTCCTTTTATCTCAAAAGCACTAATATCTTCTTTGACTCCAGTAATTAGAAATCCTCCACCAACCATTTCTTTGTGCAACTTATTAATAACCTTCTGTTCCTTCACTGGATTAAAATAAATCATCTTATTTCTAAATATAACTAAATTAGGCTTAAACGGAAGACTAATATCTAAAACACCACCTTTTTGAATATAAGTTGTTTTCAATAAAGATTTATCTAAATAAAATTTCCTTCCCGACTGACTAACATAATTGTATAAATCTTCACTAGCATCCAGTCTTTTGATATTAGACTCTGAAGTATTTATTATATTAGAATCAAGCTCACCATGACGACATTTCTCAAGATTAATATTACTTTCATCTGAAATAGCAACTTTCGATTTTGTTAGTATACCAAATTTTTTAAGCATAATAATCAAACTATAATAATCGCTTGCTTGACTTACTTCTGGTATCCATATTTTTAACTGCGCATTCCGAGGCAGCATATCTAATACTTGCGATTTAAGAATACGCCACATTGCGGGATCTCTAAATAAACTGATATGTTCGCAATACAAACAAGAAACAATTTGATCAAAAAACTTCTTATCTTCCTTAATACCTTTAACAACTAGAGTTGGATTAGAATATTTTGATTTATCCATAACCATTAATAAATGTTGACGCAGCGACGACATTGCATGCTGTTTCAAATTTATCCCATACGTTACATTTATCGCATCAATAATATCTCGATATTGTAGGATAGATAGCGTTGTTTTCATAAATCAATATTTATCTATTTATAATAGATAGTAAGCAAATAAACCAAGACTATAGTTTCAAACAAAACTTGTACGTAAAATATATACGTAAAGGTTTCATTTTCACTAATATTATTTATTTATATATACAGAGCCCTTCTTTTTAAACTTAATAGAAGCTGGCCCTAAGATACTCTCATGTACACCCAACATTAAATATGAATTTGGATGTAAACTATGATGAAATCCACTTAAAATTCTGTTTTGCAATGTTTGATCTAAGTAAATCAAAACATTACGGCACGAAATCAAATCAAACTTACCAAATGACAAACTTTGTGATTTCACTAAATCATGTTCCAAAAATACAATTTTTTTCCTTAGAAAATCATTCATTATTATTTTGTCGCGTGATTTATCAATTTTAAAATATTTTTCGTAGTCAACATTTGAGTAATCATCATAGTTAAGGGGGTTATGTTTGATTACTGTATCAAAATTACTCAAATAATCCAAATTATTCCTATATCTATATTCTCCTTTATGAGCTATATCGAGTACTTTAGAATTAATATCAGTTGCAAAAATACTCGTTTGAGTCAATAACCCCATTTCATTTAATAATATTGCAATTGAATATGCTTCTTGTCCTGTAGAACATCCAGCAATCCAAATATTAATTCTATTTCTCTTTTGAAGATCAAGAATAGTATTTGTTCTTAGAAACTTCCAAATTTTAGCATCTCTAAATAATTCAGTAGTATTAACTGTAATATCTTCTAAAAAATCTTTACAAAACTTAGGGTCTGTTTGGATTCCTCTAAGTATCTGAGTAACATCCATCTTTTGGTTTATCATTATTCTTTGAACCCTACGAAAAAGAGACCCTTCAGCATAATTACTCAGATCAAAACCAGAATACTGTTTTAATTGTTGTATAATAAAAGTTAATTGTTCCTTTTGAAGCATATTAATTATGTGTTATTTGGTTTCGATACAAAAATATAAAATAAGTGCTACCTTTTAACAATACAAAAAAAAGATTTTTTTTAACAATTCGAAAAAAAATTCTCATATTTGCAGAATAATAAACTAAGATTATTGTAAATACTTAAATTATGTATTAAAAATACATCCCCAAAAACAATATGATTTGTTTATTATTAATAATTAAATCTAAATATATCATACGTTTTTATACAAGTGCTCAATGTATATTAATTACATTTATTTGATATTTTAGAATTGTTAATTTTTTCTTGGTGTTACTTTTAACATTTATAACGACTATTTGTTTATGAAACTAAAACTAAACTCAAAATTAATGGTATCCATCTTAGGAGTTACCATTTTCATTTTTGTATTATCTCTTGGCTATATGGCTTTAATAATGAAGCCTGTTAGATTAGCAGATATGGAAAAAACAGCAGACTCCTATGCTGGAAAGTATGCCAACTTAGTAAGGTCTTATTTAACAGAAGAAATAAGGGTTTCACGCACAATGGCTGATCAATTTGAAACCATGCAAGGTTTTGATGCAGAAACTAAGCTTAAAAGAACTGTAGACATTCAAACAAAAGTATTCTCAAAATACCCTTACTACCAAGCAATATGGATGAGTTGGGAAAGATCAAACCTAAGTAAAGAATGGAAAAAAAATTATGGACGAGTAAGAATTAATATTTTTAAGACTTTTGGCAAAGTAGTAATCGAACGTGATTCAATGAATACTTTTGGAGATACTCAAGGTAGTTTATATTTACAATTAAAAACTAGCAAATCCGAATTCTTAACTGAGCCTTATATTGACGTATTTGATGGTGTATCAAAAATGATAGCAAGTGTTGTTTCGCCAGTTGTTATTAATGGACGTTATGCTGGCTTATGTGGTATTGACATTCCAATGACTAGATTCAACGAAATTATCAATAAGGCTGAAAGCATTTATGGTTCTAATATATTTCTTGTATCAAACGAAGGCGTATTTGTTGGGAATAAAGATCATAATGAATTAGTTGGAAAATCAATTGTTAATGACTTTTCAAATACAAACATTGATATTAAAAGTAAAATAAAAGAGGGGAATCCTTTTTCTACAAATATAACCATAGAAAATGAAGGTGAATATTATTACACATTCTATCCATTTACAATAGCTGGAACTTCTCATCCTTGGATGGTTGGAGTTGCAGTACCTCGAGAAGCAATAATTAGCCAAACAAATAGAAATTTTAGAAGTTCATTTTATGTTGGTGGAATTGGAATCTTATTATTGATTATAGTAATATTTTTTATATCAAAAAACATTACAAATCCATTATCTACAATCACTAGTAGCCTAGAACTTTTGTCAAAAGGTAAAATAAATGCAGTAAAAGATTTAAGCATTAACAGAAAAGATGAGATTGGTGATATTGCCAATTCAACAAATACTTTGATCGATAGCTTAACTAATACTGCTCATTTTGCTAGAGAAATTGGCAAAGGTGATTTAGAAGCAAAATTTGAAGCATTAAGCGAAGAAGATATATTAGGAAATGCACTTATAGAAATGAGAGCTAGTCTTCAAAGAGCACGGGAAGAAGAGGTTACCAGAAGAAAGAATGAAGAAGATCAAAAATGGGCTACTGCTGGTTTTGCTAAATTTGGAGAGTTACTTCGTAATAATGCTGACAATATGGAGTCATTTACGTATAATGTAATTAGTAATCTTGTAAAGTATACAAATTCAAATCAAGGAGCAATATTTCTTGTAGATAATGAAGATGATAGCGATACATTCTTGGAAATGAGTTCTTGCTATGCTTATGACAGAAAGAAATTCGTTGACAAAAAAATACAAGCAGGGGAAAACTTAGTGGGCCAATGCTATCTAGAAGGACAAACTATCTACATGACTGATATCCCCGACAATTATGTTAGTATAACAAGTGGTTTAGGAGATTCTAATCCAAGGTCATTACTAATTACTCCATTGAAATTTAACGACCATGTATATGGCGTTATTGAAATGGCTAGCTTTAATGAATTTACTCAACATCAAATAGACTTTATTGAAAAAGTTTCAGAGAGTATTGCATCTACTATATCAACAGTACGAGTAAATATTAGAACTGTAACACTACTTGAAGAATCTAAGCTTAAATCAGAAGAACTTGCTGCTCAAGAAGAAGAAATGCGTCAAAATATGGAGGAGTTACAAACTACTCAAGAGGAGTCTGCTCGTAGAGAAATTGAAATGAATGGGGTACTTAATGCGCTAAACACTTCATATTTGGTTGGTGAACTTGATTTAAATGCAAATATTATTAACCTAAATGAAAATGCTTTAGAACTTTTAGGAATATCTAAAGAAAAAGCAGAAGGTCACAATCTTCGTTCTTTTATTCAAGATAGCGAATTAGATGAGTTTAATGATTTGTGGGAAAGAGTAAAGAATGGAGAAACTGCAAAAAGACAAAGCATTGTGAATAGAGCTAAGGGTAAAATTGTAATTACTGAGTCATACTCTCCAATTCTTGATGAGATGGATGAGATTTATAAAGTTCTAAATATCGGAATAGAAGTTAACTTAGATTTCAACAATAAAAATTAATAGATAATTATTTTAATTTATATTTGCGAATTATTTATTATTAAATTTAAAGTACTATTATGAATAAGAAATATATAATTTTATTTGTTTTTTTATTAGCATGTGTTGTTGCATATTCACAAAATGTTTCTGTTTCTCCATCTAGATTTTACTATAATGTTAGTCCTGGAAATTACAAAAGTCAAAAGCTTAGAGTAACTAATAATGGCAAAAAGCCACAAACATTTACCATCAGTTTTGCTAACTTTAATTCATCAGGAAATAAAGGAAAAACTCAAATTGACACCAATAGTATATCTAAACATGGTATGGCTAATTGGTTAACAGCATCACCCTCATTCTTTGAGCTTGCAGCAGGTGAAACTCAAGATGTAGAAATATTACTTCAGTTACCAAATACCCCAGAAGCAAATACAGTTCGTTGGGCTGTAACTTCTGTAAAATTAGCAAGAGAAAATACTGGATCTTCTGAAAAAGGAGAAAATGTGACTGGTATGGCTATTATATCCACTTTTAGTTTTTTGATTCACCTATTTCAGACTCCACCATCAGTTACTTATACTGAAGTTACTGTAGAAAAATTTTACGAAGACTCTATTAACTCCAATGACTCTACTAGATATCTTGTTATGGACACAAAGAATATAGGTGATGCTATTGCTAACTGTGTTCCTTATTTAGACATGGTTAATTTAAAAAATGGAGAAAAAAGAAAAGTTAAATCAAAAGGCTATACAATACTACCTGGGGGAGAGCGTCAAATAAGGTTTGCTATACCAAATGACCTCTCAAAAGGAGAATACAATATATTAGGAATCGTAGATTATGGTAGTGAAACTGATATAGCTGCTATGGAATTAAATATAAAAATAGAGTAGAAATTATTATTTACAAAAAAGAAAGAAGAGCCAATAAAATATTTTACAGGCTCTTTTTTTATGCTGCTAATAGCGATTTTATATCAATTAATCCAAAGACATTTGCAGCAGTAAGCGCTACAACTGCTGCTATAACCCATCTTATAAAACCTGCACCATTCTCTATAGCCATTTTACTGGCTAATACAGCTCCCATAACATTTCCTATGGCTAATACAAAACCATATAAATAATTAACTTGATCATTATAAATAAATACAACTAAACTAAAAGGGACATAAAGCAATACAATAAAAACTTTTATTGCATTTGCTTTTACTAAATCATATCCAGCCCCAAGCACTATACCCATTAACAGTAAATACCCTATACCAACATGAATAAAACCACCATAAATACCTATTAGAAAAAACACAAACATAATAAATGGACTTACCTTTTTATTTATTAATTCATCTTGCCCTTTTAACCATAGTTGTGGTTTGTAAAAAATGAATCCTAACATTAGTATCATAATGACAGCCATTGCTTTTTCAAAAGTATTCTCGTCAATATCTACAGCTATCCAAGCTCCAATAAATGAGCCTATTACACTCGGAATCCCAAGCTTTAATCCCTTTCTCCATTCTAATACTTTTTGCTTCTTAAAACTTGCACTTGCTGCAAAAGTTTGAAGAGTAACTGCTATTCTATTTGTACCATTAGCTACATTTGCAGGTAAGCCCATAACATACATCAAAATACTTAAAGAAATAATTGATCCTCCTCCAGCAAGAGTATTAATAAATCCAACTAAAACCCCACCAAGTATTAATGCTGATATCTCAAATATACTCATTATTAATAATTTATTTGGCAAATGTATAAAATAGATTTATTAAATCTATTTCTAATAATAAAAACCCAAAACAATCATACTAACATAGCTTCGTTAATAAAAGTTACTTTAATAAGATTTCAGCAAAAAAACCTTAAGTATATTTGCTAAATGAAAACATTGCGAGGTATATTTTCTATTATTAGTAATAAATACATAATTACATTTGTTACTTTTCTAATTTGGATGATATTTTTTGATTCAAATAGCATGATAAACCAATACCGACTTAACAATGCTTTAGCCAAAGTAAAAAAAGAAAAACTTTTCTATATTCAAGAAATAAAGCAAGATAAAGAGACTGCAAAAGGTCTAATGTCAAACCAAGACAATCTTGAAAGATTTGCTAGAGAGTTATTTTTAATGAAGCGAGATAATGAAGACGTTTATATCGTAATTGAAGAGACTAAAAAAGAAAGAAAGAACAGAATATTAGATATTAAATAAAACTTTTGAAAGTGAAATCAACATAATTATGTTACATTTTCAATTATTTTCTATATTTTTGTAGGTATCACTAGGTAAATTAATATCACAATCACTAATATCCATAATTATGAAAGTACTACTACTTATCGTTGCACTGAGTATTTTACAATTATCTATATCTACAAATGCTAAGGCTCAAGACTTTGAATCATTTATTCATGATAATTATAGTGGAGCATCAGGAATGTACCACAATCCTGCAAATATATCTGACAGTAGATATAAATTTGATATGGAAATGTTAGGAGCAGCTGTACGATTAGAGAATAATTGGTACCAATTAGATCCTAGTGTTATTTTCAATATTAAATCATTTGAAGATCCAGATTTTGCAGATAAATATTTAACAACAATTGAAAATGATTTACCAAAAAATGTTTATCAAAGTGTAGAAGTAAGATTATTAAGTTTTATGCTTAATATCTCAGATAAATCTGCAATAGGACTAAGCATTAGAGCAAGGGAAATGATAAATATGGACAATATTGACGCCGATGCTGCTAAACTAATGACTAGCGCAAATAAGGTTGATGATTTATTATACAAGCCTCTACACTTTCAAAATATGTCTCAAACATTTGTTGGGTGGATGGATTATGGTTTAACATATTCACAGATTATTGTAGACCAAAGGAAGCATTTCTTAAAAGCTGGTTTAACAGCTAGATTACTTCAAGGAATGGGAGCTGTTTATCTTTTTGAAAAGGATATGAAATATTCAATTGATAGTACAAATATAGCATTAGGTGTAAAAGCAGATGTGAAATTTGGAGCCTCATCTAATATAGAGGATATTATGAAATATCAGTTTGCAGCTAAACCTGGTTTAGGACTTGACTTTGGCCTTGTTTACGAATTTAGACCAAAATATAAAGACCATCTATACAATATGGATGGTAAAAAAGGCATGTGGCGTAAAGACCAAAATAAATATTTATTTAAAGTTAGTTTTTCCATGCTAGATTTTGGTAGCATGAAATTTAAAAAAGAATTTAAATCAAATGACTTTGTTATTAGCGAAGATTCTTTGGATTTAGATAATATTGATATCACTTCTATGCAATCATTAGCAGATAGTTTATATCGTCAAGGATTGATTAATGGAAAAGACCCATACTATGATTTTAAACTTCCTACTACATTAAATATTGATATTGATTATCACATTACTGGAGGGTTATTTGTAAACTTGGCAGGAAGATTAGCTCTAAATCAAGGATATGATTACTTTTCAAAAGCACACTATTTAAATAATGTTAGCTTAGGAATTAGATATGAGAGTAAATTATTTGGAGTTTCTATTCCTTTCCATTATAATCAGTACAGCTCATTTGACCTTGGCTTAGGCTTACGTATTGGACCACTTTGGATAGGATCTTCAAATCTTTTAGCATTAACAGGACTAAAAAAATCCATTACTTCTGAAGATTTCTATTTTGCACTAAAATTACCAATAATGTATAAAGCACCTAAAGATTCTGATGGTGACCTCGTATCTGATAAGCTAGATAAATGTAAATTTGACAAAGGTACCTGGGAACTGAAAGGTTGTCCAGATTCTGATGGTGACGGAATAATAAACATAGAAGATGATTGTGCTTATACTGCTGGATTAAAAGAATTTAAGGGATGTCCAGATACTGATGGTGATGGTGTTCAAGATAAATTAGATGAATGTCCAGATATCGCTGGATCAAAACTACATGGTGGTTGTCCTGACTCTGATGAAGATGGATTAACAAATAAAAATGATAGTTGCCCATATATTTATGGTCCTGAAATGTATAATGGATGCCCAGATACAGATGGGGATAGTATACCTGATAATTTAGATGATTGCCCAGAATTAAGCGGTGCTTTCGCAACACATGGTTGCCCCGATACTGATGGGGATGGCTTAATTGACGCCATTGATATGTGTCCAAATATAGCTGGATTGGATAGTTTACAAGGTTGCCCATATACTGATACTGATGGAGATAATATACAAGACAAATATGATAGATGTCCTCAGATAGCTGGCCCGATAGAAAATGGAGGATGCCCATATGCTGACTCTGATAACGATAGTGTTGCAGATAAAGATGACCTTTGTCCAATGACTCCTGGACTAATTAGTAATAATGGGTGCCCTGTTCTTGCAAAGAAAGAACAAGAGATTCTTAATACTGCATTTAGCAATCTAGAATTTGCAAATGGAAAATCTGAAATACTAACATCTTCTTATGACGCTCTTGATGAGCTAGCTAGCTTAATGAAAAAACGACATGAAATTAATTTATTGGTAGAAGGACATACTGATAATGTTGGTAGAAAGAATGCTAATATGAGTTTGAGTAAAAATAGAGCAAATTCTATTAAAAAATACCTTATCACAAAAGGAATTGATGGCTCTCGTATAGAAACTAAATGGTATGGTGACAGCAAACCAATCGCCGATAATAGTACTAAAGAAGGTCGACTAAAGAATAGAAGAGTTGAACTAACCATTGTATTTGACTAATATTAAAATATATACCTTAACAAATCTCCTAAAATACTAATGTATTAAAGGAGATTTGTTATCAATTTTAATTTCTCAAATCACATATTCTAAGTTCCATTTCATTGTTATATAATTTTCCTTAGTCAATTATGTAATAATCAATTTAACACAAATACTTTTCATGACAATGCAACGCTTATTGTTAAATTATTGTCAAAGAATTATTATCGTAGAAATAGAAATTTAACGTATATTAGCGCCTTGATTGTAGACTAAAATATAATTTTAACATAAGTATAATGAGAATAAGCCGAACTTTATTTGTATTACTAATAATACTAATTCCCTTCATTAGTATTGCACAGAGTGCAAAACAAGCTGATGATGCTTTTAAATATGAACAATATGCTACAGCCCTTGTTATGTATAAGAAAGCATACTCTAAAACTAAGAACAGAGTTGAAAAGAAAAGGATTATGTTCCAGATTGCTGAATGCTACAGACTTACTAAACAACCCAAGAAAGCAGAACAGCAATACCGTAGATTATTAAGAGCAAAATATACGGTTCCTATTACAAGATTATACCTAGCAGAGGTAATGCGTGACCAAGAAAAATATCAATTAGCATCGACTGAATTCAAAGCATATATTAAAATGGTTCCTGATGACCCAAGAGGAATATTGGGGTTGCAGTCATGTAAGAATGCGATTGAATGGAAAAAGAATCCTTCAAGATATCAAGTAGCTAATCTTTCTAAGATTAATAGTAGAGAAGATGATTTCTCACCAACTTATGGTGACAAAAAATATAAATCTTTAGTATTTACTTCTTCTCGTAAAGATGCTGGAAATAAAATTGATCCAAATACCAATCTAGCATATACTGCTTTGTATAGCACAATGAAAGATGCTAAGGGAAATTGGGCTAAACCAAAAATGCTAGATGAGGATGGAATTGTTAATTCATCAAATGAAAATAATGGTTCTGCTGTCTTCAATAGAAAATATAATACTATTTACTTTACTAGATGTGTAGTTAATAAAAATGCTATTCTAGGATGTGCTATTTATACTTCAGCAAAAAGAGGTAAAATATGGGGAGAGCCAATTGTGTTACCAATTGCACACGACAGTATTCGTGTTGGACACCCAGCAATATCTACAAATGAGAAAACAATGTATTTTGCTTCAAATCTCCCTAAGGGATATGGAGGAAGAGATATTTGGGTAGTTAAAAGAAGAAGAAAAAACAAACCTTTTGATAAACCACGTAATCTTGGTGAGAACATTAACACTAAAGGAGATGAAAGATATCCTACTTTAAAGCAAACTAGAGATGGTCACACATACCTTTATTTTTCTTCTGATGGAAGAGAAGGAATTGGTGGATGGGATATGTATCGTTCTGAACTAATAGAAGGAAAATGGACAAAGGCTGAAAACTTAGGTTTTCCTATGAACTCTTCTTCTGATGATTTTGGAATTGTATTTAGTGCATCTAGAAAACTAGAAAAAAAGCTTCAAAGCCGTCAAGTGATTCTTTGTGAAGAAATGGGCTTCTTTTCATCAAACAGAGTTGGTGGTAGAGGACGATTTGATATTTGGGAATTTTGGTTACCAGAAATCTTCTTTACTCTTTCAGGAACTATTAAAGATGAAAGTACATTACAATACCTTACTAATTCTAAAGTTCAACTAAGTGGAACTGACGGTTCTGTTCTTATTACAACAACAGACCAAAGAGGATACTACTCTTTTAATAAAGAACAGATTTCTAAGAACACAACTTATACTCTAAAAGTAACTCATAAAGGATATTTTGGAAATGAAGGCACAGAAACTACAGTTGGTAGAAAAGAGAGTGAAGATATAGTTCTAGATATCAAACTTGAGCCAATACCACCTGAGCCTATTCCTCTTCCAGAAATTCAGTATAAATTAGCTGATTGGCATTTATTACCTCAGTATCAAGATTCTCTTAATGGCTTAATAGAAACTATGCAGAGTAATCCAACAATAGTAATAGAATTAGCTTCTCATACTGACTTTAGAGATTCAGATGTAAGAAATGACACATTAAGTTTCCGACGTGCAAAAGAGGTTGTAGAATATCTTGCAACAAAAGGAATTGATCCTGATAGAATGGAACCAAAAGGATATGGAGAGCACCAACCAAGAACATTAAGAAATGGATATAAATTTAATGCAGGTCCTTACAAAGGAGTTTACTTTCCTCCAGGCACCGTACTTACTGAAGAATATATAAAGAAACAACTGAAAACAACTAAACAAAAAGAAGCAGCACATCAGCTTAACAGACGTACTGAATTCCGTATTTTACGTGATGATTATGTTCCAAAGAACTCTAATGATACACTTAATGCTGACTCTAAGAAGATAACTATTAACCCAGCTGATAATGATGTACCTTTTACTACTCAAAATGATACTATGTACGCTAGTTGTATAATAAATGGGAATACATACACTTTCGCTTTTGATGGACCAGAAGCAGAGCTTAAGCTTTCACTAGATGTTGTAATGGGACTTATTAAACAACACAAACTAAATAAAAATAGTTTTGATAATGAAGCTGAAGCATTTACTGAAGATGGTACTGTTAAAGATGGTGAGAAATTCATTGTACAAAGAATGAGAATAGGTAGTAAGACTGTTTATGATCAAACTGCAATATGTGTACATGGACAAAGTGCTGACATTTTATTAGGTGACGACGTATTAACTGACTTTTCATCATATGCAATAGACGAAGATAAGAAAGTAATAATTTTCGAATAGCTCTAAACATATATATATTAAGCACTTCGCTATTGGGTGAAGTGCTTTTTTATTATACAAATTTTCTTTCTGATGTCAAATATGATTTGTAATTTTGCATCGTAAAATATTAAGGATGAATAACGAACAATTAAGATACGATTTAAGAGGAGTCTCAGCATCTAAAGATGATGTACACAATGCTATTAAAGACATTGACAAAGGTTTATTCCCAAAAGCTTTTTGCAAGGTTGTACCTGATTTGCTTGGTGGAAGTGATGAGCATTGCGTTGTAATGCATGCTGATGGAGCTGGTACAAAATCTTCTCTAGCATATATGTACTGGAAAGAAACAGGTGATTTATCAGTTTGGAAAGGTATTGCTCAAGATGCAATAGTTATGAATCTTGATGATTTATTATGTGTAGGCATTACTGATAACATACTACTATCTTCAACTATTGGTAGAAATAAGCAACTAATACCTGGCGAAATCATTAAAGAATTAATTGGTGGAACAGAGGAGTTTCTTGAAGAAATGAGAGAACTAGGAGTGGGTATATATTCAACAGGGGGTGAAACAGCTGATGTTGGCGATTTAGTGAGAACAATTATTGTTGATTCTACAGTTACAGCACGAATTAAACGAAAAGATGTTATTTCAAATCATAATATTAAAGCTGGAAATGTAATTGTTGGTCTTGAATCATTTGGGCAAGCTACTTACGAGAATGTATATAATGGAGGAATGGGTAGTAATGGATTAACTTCTGCTCGACATGATGTTTTTAGTAAATATCTTGCCGAGAAATATCCAGAATCATATGATAAAGCTGTTCCCAATGAACTAGTTTATTCAGGATCTAAGAAAATTACAGATAAGACTAAAGTTGAAGGAATTGATGCTGGTAAACTAGTGCTTTCACCAACTAGAACTTATGCTCCAGTGATCAAGAGAATGCTTGATGACTATCGTGATAAAATTGATGGTATGGTACATTGCAGTGGTGGTGCTCAGACTAAAGTTCTACACTTTGTAAATGATAATATACATGTAATCAAGGATAATTTATTTGATACTCCTCCCCTCTTTGAGATGATTCAAGAAGAATCGAAAACCCCGTGGAAGGAGATGTATAAGGTCTTCAATATGGGACATAGGATGGAGATTTATACAGATAAAGAAACAGCATTCAAATTAATAGAAATATCAAAATCTTTTAATATTGATGCCAAAATTATAGGCCGTTGTGAAGAATCTAGTCAAAAGCAATTGACAATAGAATCAATTTACGGATTATTTAACTACTAAAAAACACTACTAATGCTTGATAAATTAGCAATAATACATAACAGATGGCTCAATATAGGTGAACAAATGACAGATCCTGACGTAATTTCTGATATGAAGAAGTTCGTTAAACTTAACAAGGATTATCGTGATTTAGAACCTATAGTTGAAGCTTATAAAGAATATAAGGATATTGTCGAGAATGAAGCATCTACAAGAGAGATTCTTGAAAATGAAAAGGATGAAGAATTCAGAGAAATGGCAAAAGAGGAGCTTACTGAATTAGTAAGTAGAAAAGAAAAACTTGAGGCTGAAATCAAAATCCTAATGATACCAAAAGATCCTGAAGATGCTAAGAATGTTGTAATGGAAATTAGAGCAGGTACTGGTGGAGATGAAGCTAGTCTTTTCGCCGGTGACCTTTTTAGGATGTATTCAAAGTATTGTGAAAGTAAAAAATGGAAACTAGACATAGTTGATATTGCTGAAGGTACTATGGGAGGATATAAAGAGATAGTATTTAATGTATCGGGCAAAGATGTATATGGTACTCTTAAGTTTGAATCTGGAGTACATCGTGTACAGCGTGTTCCAAAAACAGAGACTCAAGGAAGAGTTCATACTTCAGCAGCAACAGTAGCAGTATTGCCTGAAGCCGAAGAATTTGATATTGATTTAAACCCAGCTGATATTAGAAAAGACACCTATTGTTCTTCTGGACCTGGTGGACAGTCAGTAAATACTACATATTCGGCTATACGATTAACTCATGAGCCAACAGGAATAGTTGTAACATGTCAAGATGAGAAATCACAGCTTAAGAACCTTGCAAAAGCAATGAATGTTTTAAGAACTAGAATTTACGAACTAGAATATCAAAAACACTTGGATGTAATATCATCAAAGCGAAAAACCATGGTATCTACTGGTGATAGATCTGCTAAAATTCGTACATATAACTGGCCTCAAGGTAGAGTTACTGATCATAGAGTTGGATTGACTCTATATAATTTACCAGCAATAATTGATGGTGATATTCAAGAGATAATAGAAACACTTCAGTTAGCTGAAAATGCAGAGAGATTGAAGGAAGAAATGGAGTAGAGGATAAAGTTATAAGTTGTAAGTTAGGAGTTAGGAGTTGTAAGTTAGGAGTTAGGAGTTAGGAGTTAGGAGTTAGAAGTTGTAAGTTAGAAGTTAAGAGTTAGAAGTTGAAATTGAAAGTTGAAAGTTGAAAGTTATGAAGAAGGTAGAATTATTTGAACAAATACAGAAAAAGAAATCATTCCTATGCGTAGGATTAGATTCTGATATTAATAAAATCCCAAAGCATTTATTAGAACTTGAAGATCCTGTTTTTGAATTCAATAAACAAATAATTGATGCAACTTTACCTTATACAATATCATATAAGCCTAATATTGCTTTCTATGAGTCAAGAGGTGCTGAAGGTTGGATTAGTTTGCAAAGAACCATAGAGTATTTAAAAGATAAAGCTCCAGAGGCATTTACCATTGCTGATGCAAAAAGAGGTGATATTGGTAATACCTCAAAGATGTATGCAAAAGCATTTTTTGAGAATATGCATTTTGATGCAATAACTGTTGCACCATATATGGGCGTTGATTCTGTATCTCCATTTTTAGAATATAAAAGCAAATGGGTAGTATTATTAGCATTAACATCTAATAAAGGAGCATCAGATTTCCAGTTGGCTAAACGCGAATTTGCAGAAGCCTTAGGAAGATTTGGTATTCGCTCTACAAGAACAAAATTACTATATGAGAAAGTACTTATTAAATCTCAAGAATGGTCTAATGATGAACAAATGATGTACGTTATTGGTGCTACAAAGGCAACTGCCCTTACAAAAGTACGTTCGTATGTTCCTAATCATTTCTTATTGGTTCCAGGTGTTGGAGCTCAAGGAGGAAGCTTACAAGAAGTAGCTCAATATGGTATGAATAATCAATGTGGACTTATAGTAAACTCTTCGAGAGGAATTATATTTGCTTCTGATGGAACTGATTTTGCAGAGAAAGCAGGAGAGAAAGCTAAAGAGCTTCAAATGGAAATGGAAGTATTGCTTAGGAAAAAGGGGTTGATTTAGGAGTTGGAAATTATAAGTTCTGAGTTATAAGTTATAAGTTGGAAGTTCTGAGTTATAAGTTATAAGTTCTGAGTTGAAAGTTAAAAGTGACTAAAGTTGGGAATGTATAAAGTTTAACTTTTAACTCCTAACTTTAGTCACTCTAAGTACTTCTATCTACTCAATAATAGTATTCCAATCATATTTATCTTCAACTTCACCTAATTGGATTCCTTGAAGTGTTTCGTATAATTTCGTAGAAATAGGACCAGCTTTTCCATCTTTACAATAAAGATAATCAACATCAGTATCTCTATCGTGAATACGTTTAATTGGGGAAATTACAGCAGCAGTACCACAAGCACCAACCTCATCAAAACTTGCTAGCTCTTCCACATTAATATTACGCTTCTCAACAGTTAAACCCATATCTTCGGCGATAACTCTTAAGCTCATATTTGTAATACTTGGAAGTATTGAACTTGAATCTGGAGTTACATATTTTCCTTCTTTAATACCAAAGAAGTTAGCAGGACCAGCCTCATCAATATGAGATTTGGTCTTTGCATCTAAGAATAAACTCGCAGCATAACCTTCGTCATGAGCACGAACACCAGCTCTCAAACTAGCAGCATAATTACCACCAACTTTTACATTTCCTGTACCCTGAGGTGCAGCACGATCGTAATCACGAACTATCTCTATGTCCACAGGATTGAATCCTTCTTTAAAGTAAGGCCCTACTGGAGTTACAAATATCATAAATAAATACTCTTTTGCTGGGCTCACTCCTACCTGAGGTCCTGAACCAATAAGCAATGGACGAAGATATAACGAA
>Ga0256827_10000317_pt1 | contig 28994 bp, 31 predicted proteins | sample CV84metaG_FD_185977 | JGI IMG/M metagenome (GOLD analysis project Ga0256827, IMG submission 185977) | Hydrothermal vent microbial communities from East Pacific Rise, Pacific Ocean - CV84 | ecosystem: Environmental > Aquatic > Marine > Hydrothermal vents | place: Pacific Ocean: East Pacific Rise...
AAAACCAAATTAAGTATCAGTTATATTGATCACAATACCCTGCAACAAGGTTTTGAAAATGCAGATGATCACAGATATCTTCAAACAGTTGCCTATAAGCATGGTATTAAATATTCAAAAGCAGGTAATGGAATTTGCCATCAGGTTAACTTAGAAAGAATTGGTCGTCCAGGCTGGACTCTTTTAGGTTCAGATAGCCATACACCAACAGGTGGTGGAATTGGTATGATTTCTATTGGTGCTGGAGGTCTTGATATAGCTGTAGCAATGGCTGGTGGGGCATTTTATATGCCTAGACCAAAAGTTGTTGCTATCAAATTAACAGGAAAACTACAACCATGGGTTAGCTCAAAGGATATTATCCTAAAAGTTCTTGACATCATGACAACAAAAGGAAATGTTGGAGTTATTGTTGAGTATATTGGAGAAGGAGTAGAAACACTTGAAGTTCCTCAAAGAGCAACAATCACTAATATGGGTGCAGAACTAGGAGTTACAACATCTGTATTTCCTTCTGATGAAAAAACAAAGCAGTTTTTAGATGCTCAAGGCAGAGGAGAACATTTTAGAGAATTAAAAGCAGACCCTGATGCAACTTATGATAAAGTTATTGAAATAAACTTATCAGAACTTGTACCAATGACTGCAAAACCTCACTCACCAGGTAATATTGATACAATTAAAAACCTAGAAGGAATGAAAGTTAATCAAGTTTTAGTTGGTTCTTGCACAAATTCATCATACAGAGACTTAATGATTGTTGCATCAGCTTTAAAAGGTAAGAAAATCAATCCAAATGTATCTTTTGGTGTAGCACCAGGAAGCCGTCAGGTTCTAGATATGATTGCAGAAAACGGAGCATTAGTTGATATGGTTAAAGCAGGAGCAAGAATACTAGAATCAGCATGTGGATTCTGTATTGGAGCAGGACAATCACCTGAAACAAATGCTATTTCACTAAGAACTAATAACCGTAACTTTTATGGAAGAAGTGGTACTGATAGCGCACAAGTATATCTTGTTTCACCAGAAACAGCTGTTGCAGCTGCTTTAACAGGTAAAATTACTGTTCCAAGTGAATTAGGAGAATATCCTAATGTTGAAAATCCTGAAAGATTTTTTATTGATGATTCAATGATTATAGAACCGATTGCAGAAGCAGATATGGATAAAGCAGAAGTTGTAAGAGGACCAAATATTGGTAATCCTCCTAAAACTGACCCTCTAATGGCTACAATCACAGGTGAAGCAACTCTTAAAGTTGGAGATAAAATCACAACTGATCATATTATGCCAGCAGGAGCAAGATTAAAATATCGTTCAAATATTCCTAAATATTCAGAATTTGTATTTGAAGGTGTTGACTCTACATTCGCAACTCGTTGTTTTGCAAATAAAGACAAAAAGATTGCTAACTTTATTGTTGGAGGAAAATCTTATGGTCAAGGTTCATCAAGAGAGCATGCAGCAATTTGCCCTATGTACTTAGGTGTTAAAGCTGTTGTTGTTCAAAGTTTTGAAAGAATTCATAAAGCTAATTTAATTAACTTTGGTATTCTACCTTTAACATTTGTTAATGAATCTGATTTAGATACAATTGAACAAAATGACGAACTTGAATTAACTGATGTAAGAAAAGCAGTTGAAACAAAATCTGACATATTCTTGGTAAATAAAACAAAAGGAACAAAAATCCCTGTAACTCTTGAAGTATCAGACAGACAAAGAGAAACACTTTTAGATGGTGGAACACTTAATTACATGAGTAAAAGAGCTTAATTTTTAATTTCTTTTATGCCATTTCAACCACATTAAAAGAGCATAATCAAAAAAATAAAAAAATAAAATAAAAATTAACCTTTTTAGAATAAGATGGTCTTAGTAGTGTTGTTTAATTATTCCGTTGGAGGAAATATGAAAAAGATTATGATTATTGCACTCATCTTAATGTCATCAATAATGTTTGCACAAAGAAAAGGTATGGGAAAAGGAAATGGTAAAGGAATGGGAATGGGCCCAAATTCAATGCAGAACCTTACACCTGAAGAAAGATTTCAAAAAAGAACAGAAAGAAAATACACAAGAATTAAAAAGCAACTTGATAAAAAAGATGCAGATAAACTTATCACTATTCTAAAAAAATATGATAAAAAAATATTTACCTTAATGAAACCACATATGGAAAAAGCTCAAAAACTAAGAAAATCTGAATATGCAAATAATAAAGCAAAAATTGCTCTTCTTGAAGAAGGTCTTGATTTAAGAATTAAAGTTCTTAAAATTAAAAAACAAGAATTTAAAGAATTAAAAAACAGTGGATTGAATGATGCAATTGTTGTAAGAATACTTAAAAAAGAAATGCATCATAAAATGAAAGGCAAGCGTAACGGTAAAGGAATGAGAAATCATCAAGGAATGCAGCAAGGTCAAAGAAGAGGAATGAAAGGCCAAGGCTGGTAAATAAAAAAAACAAATGAAGTTTAATAAGGGGCGTTATGCCCCTTTTTTTATATTTTAATCTTTTTTTTAAAAAATCCGATAATAATAGTATTATTTTTAGGATTAATTATGAGTTTCTTTGATATTTTTAAAAAAAAGGAAAAACAAAAACAAAAAATTAATACAACTCCATCACTACAAGCAAAAAATAACCATATACAAAAACCACAAATAAATAAAGATGATGAGCTAATCATAGACGAAGAATTACTCGAAGAACTAATTTATAAATGGGAAAGTGGTGAAGAAATTATTGATGCACTAATTAAAGAAGCAAGTAAGCAAACCGAAGAAAATGTAAAATTCATAGAATATCTGGTTAACCTAATAGACAGTGAGAAACTTGAAATACCAATGCTTCCTAATATTGTTATGAAAATACTTAAACTCTCCCAAAATCCAGATACTGAATTGATAAAATATGTTGAAGTAGTTAAATCAGATCAAGCAATAGCTTTAAAAGTAATAAAACTTGCAAATTCAGTAATGTATAAAGGAATAAGAGATGTTAATGACCTAAATCTTGCAATCAGCAGAATAGGAATAAATGAATTAAAAAATCTCGTACTAATGCTGTCTTTGCAAAGCAAGGTATTTAATAATAAAGAATTTAAAGAATTAATTGATGAAATATGGAAATCATCTTTATTAACATCCATAATATCATCTAAGCTCGCTCAGTATTATAGCCTGGATGCTTCAAAAGCCTATACAATTGCATTAACTCATGATGTAGGAGAGATTATTGTAATTAACTCAGTAAAAGGCTATGAACAATTTTATAAAAGAAAATATAAAACAGATAATCACTTTGTAAAGCGAATTGCACAATCATTTCATCAGGAGATATCAGCATTTACTTTGGCACACTGGAATTTTTCAAAAGAACAAGTTGATGTGGTGAGGAATCATCATTTGCCACCAGCAGAAAATTCAAATGAATATCAAAAATTATTATTTACAGCATATCAAACAGCAATAATATTACTAAATTTTAAATTTAATGAAGATAATATTTATAATTTTCCTTATGAGTTTTTAATTAAATTTTCAAAACTTCCACTCAGTGAGGATGCTTTCTACTTATTATTAAAAGCAAGTTTAAAAGAATTTAATGAATTATCTTTAATAATTTCTTGACATATAATATTTTTTTTGAAACAATACAATGAACTTTTAATAGGTAACATATGAAAACAACTATTTTATCAACCTTATTTCTGTTTTTTGCAATAGGGTTAAGCTCCTCTGTTTTTGCTAATACAAATATAAATGATTCCATTAAAAATTTAAAAAATGATTACTCATCAAATCATGTAATAAACAACTCTCAGGATGAAGTTCTTTTAGCTCGTAGGAGTGGTGGAAGAAGTGGCGGAAGAAGCTTTTCAAGCAGAAGGTCAAGTAGCAGAAGCAGTTATGGCAGTAGCTCAAGAGGGAGCAGTCGTAGTCGTAGTAGCTATGGTAGTTCAGGCAGAAGAAGATCTGGTGGAACTTTTGTATATATGGGTGGAGGAAGCCGTCATCATAGAAGTAGTGGTGGAGGTTCTTGGATTGGATTTCTAATATTCTTACTAATTATTGGAGTAATAATTTATTTTGTAATGAAAAGCAGAAGAAATAATGCAGGTGGATATGCAGGTGGATATGCTGAGCCAAGTGAAGAATTTGATACATTAAAACTCCAGTTTGCCCTATTTGCAACAGCAGAAGAATTTAAAAAAGAAGTTAAAAATCTTGCAGAAGAACTTGATTATGATGATGAACATGATTTAAAGACCCTTGTTAATGAAACAAGTATGTTACTCGTTCAAAATCAGGATTATATAAAATATGCTTTTGTAAAACAAGGTAGCTCAACAAGAAATATTGATGTAGCAGAAAGAAATTTTGATAGTTTTATCAATGAAGAAACAGCTAAATTTAGCCAAATAACATTTCAAAACAGAAGCGGAAAAGTAAGAAGCAGAGACCTCTCAGAAGAAAACAAAGCTGATTTTATGGAAATTGATGAATACTTTATAATTACTTTAGTCGTTTCTTATGCGAATACTAAAATAAAACTCAAAGAAGATAACTATTCATGGAATGAATATAGCGAAATATTAAGAAGTGTTGGAGCAATATCTTCAAACAATATTGTAGCAGCTGAAATTATATGGTCTCCTGATGCAGATAATGATATATTAACAGAAGACGATATTACTACACATTACCCTTACATGATTCAATTATAGGATAATTATGAAAATATTTTTTATAATTTTAATATTTTTTATTTCATTTTCTTTATTTGCAAATAAAGAAAATAGTAATGATATATTAAATAAAAGTTTAACAAACTCCATTTCAAAACAACAAACAAATAAGATTACTAATAAAAACAATAGTAATGATATTTTACTTGCAAGAAGAAGTGGTGGAAGAAGTGGTGGAAGAAGTTTTTCTAGTAGAAGATCTTCAAGCAGAAGTAGTGGATATGGCGGAACATCCAGAACATCCGGAAGAAGAAGTGGTTATTCATCTGGAAGAAGAAGAAGCGGTGGATTTTTCTTTTTTGGCGGTGGAAGTATACAGTCTATTGTTATATTTCTAATTATATTAGGTGTTATATACTATATCAGAAATAAAGGTAAAGAAAATGAAGAAGATGATGACTATAGAGATAGATTCTAATGCTATGTCATATTTGTGATAAAAAACTAGAAAAAGTTATAAAAGGTAATATATCTTTATTTGTTTGTCCTGAATGCAAAGGAATTGCAGTAAAAGACAAAGACTTAAAGAACATTATACTAATGACCAAAAAAATAATAAAAAAAGGGGATTTAGCTCCCCCTGTTAAGGTCAATATAATGAAATATTCCAAACAAAAAGTACCTTTATCAAAATGTCCAAGTTGTAAGTACAATCTATATACAATAGAAAACAGAGGCTTAGAGCTTGACTATTGCTTAAACTGTAAAACATTTTGGTTTGATAAGGGGGAATTATCCTCATTTATTGAAAGGTATAAAAATGGAAAGGTCATTATACTTGAATCATCTGAGTATACTGATGATTCTGTAATTAATTTAATTTTTTCGTTAAAATAATACAATTTTAAATATCTTTTTCAAGAATAATAAGGAGTATTTATCTGCACCATATAACATAAATGGTACTCCTAATATATATATGAGAGAGATATTGAATTGCTTCCTTAAATGGTATAAGTTAGATTATTATAAATACCATTTAATGAGCAAGGATGCTCTTGTAAAGACAAAGTATTCACTTAAATCATTTTCATAATCCATAATAACAAGTTTTAATCCAATTTCTGCCGAAAGCGAAAGATTTGGAATAATAAAATATTCACTTCCAAAAGCAGGAGTAAAAGAATAGGAAAGTAAATCCTTGTCATTATTGTTGCCATAATTATTTGATGAATCTCTTGTTGTAAATATGAAACCTAATTTTGCTCCATAATATAGTTGAAATTTACGGGAGAGGTAGTTTTGGATATAAGCACCAAAAGAAATATCACCAATTAAAAATGAGGAGTCTGAATTATTATCTGATTCTTTTTCCCATGAAATCATTCCTTGGGCTTCAAGTTTTAAGTTGTTATTTATTATTGTAAATAACAATCTATCAAGTGACCCGTCTTTTACCAAACTACTGTGCCTGGTACTTTCAAAGGGGGTATAATCACTTACAAGTCCAAAAGCATATTTATTATTTCCGAATATGGAAAAGCTCATTGAAATTATAATAATAATAAAAATAAGTTTCATATAGACCTCTTTTTTATAAAGGAATCTTATAACATAACTATAATTATTAAGTCAAATAATCACAACATGATATTATAGAGTTTAAATATACTTAAATTGCAGTTATAAATAGCCAATAGTTACAAAAAATAAAACAAAATTGATATGTTTCATAAAAAAATATTGACAAATTATAAAAATTCTGCTAAAAGATTCGAGCTTTAATTTTTTTTATTAGAGTATGTACTGGGGCGTGGCCAAGCGGTAAGGCACCGGATTTTGATTCCGGCATTCGCAGGTTCAAATCCTGCCGTCCCAGTTTTTTTTATGCTGGGGCGTGGCCAAGCGGTAAGGCACCGGATTTTGATTCCGGCATTCGCAGGTTCAAATCCTGCCGTCCCAGTTTTTGTTTTAGAATATTATTTCTTTGGAGTTGAACATGCTTACAGTACATGAAAGGATTGGTAAAGGTAAAGAATACAATCACAAATTAAAAGCGAAAAAACTTATTCCTGGAGTTGTTTATGGTACAGGGATGGAATCACCACTAATGGTTGAATTTAGTCCTAATGATTTTGTAAAAGCAATTAAAACTCCTAAAAAATATAACACAATTATAGAATTGGATGTTAATTTTGCTAATGGTAAAAAAGAAACTAAAAAAGTTTTTTTAAAAGAATGGCAAAAACACCCTTTTAAAGAAGAATTTCGTCATGCAGATTTTTTTGTTTATAATAACGAAGAGCCACAGGTATTTAAGGTTCCTTTTAAAACAGAAGGTCGTGCAGTTGGTGTTATTGCAGGTGGTAAACTAAGAATTGCTATGAAAAAAATAAAAATACTTGCAAATCCAGAGCAGGTTCCTGTTGAGTTAATACATGATATTACAGATATGGAAAGAGGTGATGTTGTAAGAATCTCTGATCTTAAATATCCTGAAGGTGTTAAGCCTCTTTACAATGAGCGTCAAGCTCTTGTTTCAGTAACATCTCTTAAACTTGGACCTAACGGTAAAGAAATTCTTGATGATGATGAGCTTGAAGTCGAAGAAGAAGTTGCAACAACAGAAGAGTCATAATCCCGTCATATTCAATAAAATCTCATAAAACATTTATTTAATTCTAATATAATCATTATTATACATACAATATCCTTAAAAGACTATTAGGAAAATATATTGCTATTTCATGATTTATCATGGAGGTAAATTATGACAGTTGAAAGAATAAAAGCTTCTTCAATGAATAGAGCAATGTTAAAGGCAAAAAGAATTTTTGAAGATGATGCAGTCATACTTGAGTCTAAAAACATTATGCTTGATGGAAAGCCCTATTATGAATTACTCGTTTCAGGTACAAGGGTATCCAATGAAATTAATGATAACAACAATAGTGCAAGAGAAAATGCCCAGCAAGTTTTAGAAATCGTAAATAAACTCAATAGAGAAAATCAAGAAAAAATAACTACACAAAAACCAGTACCAATATTAAGCTCTAATAATAATAATTTTAAAATATTCCTTGAAGACGAATATGATATTATATTTAACTTAGATAAAAAGAAATTAGAAGTATATAAAGAATTAAGAAAAAAAGAAATTTCATCTGATATTGCATATTCTATTATTGAAGAATTATTTGAAATTGGTTTTGATAATAAAAATGAAAAAAACATGATAATACAAAAAATCATTAAAGATAATTTAAGTATATCAGGAAATTTATATAAAGATAATTATGAACAACGAATTATCTCTTTAATAGGTACAACAGGAGTTGGAAAGACTACAACATTAGCTAAAATTGTTTCTGAAGCTTTAATTTCATACAATAAAAAAGTTGTATTATTTACTTTTGATAATTATAAAAAATCTACTTTATTACAATTAAAGGTACATGCCTCAATATTAAAGGTACCATTCGAAATAATAAAATCAAGAAATGATTTTGAAAATAAATTAATAAAATACAATGATTATGACCTTGTATTACTAGATATGGAAGGAATTGATGTTTTTGATGATAATCAATTAAATAAACTTGAAAGATTATTAAATATGCCTCCAAAAATAGAAAAGCACTTAACTCTACCAATAAATTTAAGAGGATATGATCAAGAAAATATTTTTAAAAAGTTTAAACAATTTAATCCTGATTATTTAATATTCACAAGACTTGATGAAACTGATTTATATGCACCAATATTAAATATGAATCTTAAAACAGATATTCCAATTTCTTATTTAACAACAGGACCTCATATTACAGGAGATATTTTATCTGCAACTAAAGCTAAAATAGCCCGTTTAATCATGAATTAAATAACTTTAATCTATTTAATCCTCTATAAAAATCTTCTTTTAAATTATTAAATATATCTTCAACAGATAAAACTTGCTCTATTAATGCTACAGATTGACCAGCAAGAGGAGTTCCATTAACAATATCTCCTTCTATAATTCCTTTGTAAGAACCACCATTACCAATATTTTTTAATATTTCTTCATTTGTTAAATCAGAATATTCCCATGATAAAATTTTTTGAGAAAATTCATTCTTTAAAGCTCTAACAGGAGCAAGTCTTCTTCCTGTTAGTATTGTTGAATTATCTTTACTATTAATAATTGCATTTTTATAATTGAGATGTGAATCTGATTCTTTTGAAGCAGCAAAAATTGTTCCTAACTGAACTCCTTCTGCACCTAAAACAAGCATTGCTAAAATTTGTGCACCAGTAACAATTCCACCTGCTGCAACAACAGGAATATTAACTTTGCTTACTATATTAGGTATCATAACTAAAGTTGTAAGCTCATCATGGCCATTATGACCTCCTGCTTCTACTCCTTCTGCAATAATTACATCAACACCAGCCATTTCTGCCTTTAATGCAAACTTTTCATTTGCAACAACATGCATTACCTTTATTCCTGCTTTTTTAAAGGTTTTAGTATACTTTTTAGGATTACCTGCTGATGTTATAACAACAGGAACGCCATACTCCAAAGAAACTTCAGCAAGCATATCCGCATGAGGATAAATCATTGGAATATTAACAGCAAAAGGATTATTTGTATTATCTTTTAAGTAGTTTATTTTAGAAATTAAATCATCTTTACTTAAACATGATGCCCCTGCAATAGTGCCTAAACCACCACTTTCTGAAACGGCAAGAGCAAGCTTTTCACCTCCAGCCCAAACCATTCCACCTTCTATAATCGGGTATTTAATATTAAGGAGTTGAGTTATTTTTGTTTTATACATTCACTCTGCCTAAAAAATAAAAAAATTATAGTTCATCTATTCTTATTGTAGCAACAGTAATATTATCTTCACCACCTTTCTCAAGAGCTGTATCAATCATATACTGAGCCAAGTCATCAAAATCAACTTTAACAAATGTATTTGCAATTTCAATAGGCTTAAAATATCTGTAATATCCATCGCTACAAGCCATAAATATGTCGTTACTCTTGAGCTCTTTTAATACATTACAATCAGGCTCTACATCAGGATTAAATCCAACAGCCTTTGTTATAATATCTTTTATCTCATATTCTTCAGCTTCTTCTCTAGTAATTATATCATTAGCTATTTGCTCTTCTATTAAAGAGTGATCTGTTGTAATTTGGGAAAGTAATCTTTTTCCTTCTTTTAAATCATATCTGGAAATATACACCCTACTATCACCAACCCATCCAATATAAGCTTTATTCTCATATAAAAAAATAACAGTAATCGTAGTTCCCATACCTGCTTCATCAGGATTTTTTTGAGCTCTATTATAAACAGATTTATTTGCAATTCTTATGGATTTTTTTATAAAACTAACAGGATCTTCTTTTTTTGATTTTAAAGTTTTAAAATTATCTTTAAAATAGTTATAAATAGTATCAACAGTTATTTTACTTGCAACTTCTCCTGCGTTATGTCCACCCATTCCATCAGCAACAATATAAAGATTTAAATCATCAAAAATACCAAAACTATCTTCATTATTTGTTCTTGCCTTTCCTAAATCAGTTAATCCTTTTGAAGAGATTTTCATACTTCTCCTAAAAATAATAAATAAGGCCTACTTTGCCTAAAATATCATAAAACTTATCATTATACATATAGTGTAATCTATTAGTAATATCAAAACTAAAATAAAAATCATTTATAATTTGAACACTTCCACCTAAATTTACCCCAATACCATTTTGTAAATAATTTATATTATCATCTATGTATTTTGAAAATATAAAATCAACTCCCATATATACATTTAAAATATTATTATATTTGAAAATATCATAAGAGCTTCCTATTACAATTCCATAATATTCTGAATTACTAGAAAAATTAACAACATATATTAAATCAAGTTTGAAATTAATTTTATTTTTAAGCTTCAATTCTGTATTTAATTGAGGATATCCTCCAATTAATCTTCCATAATTATAAGAAAGACCCAGACCAAACTTCATTTCATCAGGAATCTTATTTAATTTATAATTAACAATTAAATCTTCGTCTTTTATCTCAATTTCTTCTTCATAGGGAAAGTATTTATCTTCAATAATTGAAATATTATATTTCCCTGCCTTTAACGAATAATTACAAGCAGCCTTACATATTTCCTTACCATTTAATCGTATAGATGCTTTTGGATGACGCCCTTTTATAGTTAATGTTTTTTTTATATCAGGCATTTTAGGTAAATTCAAATGATATGTTTCACCTAAATTTATTTTAAACTTCATATTATTTGTTACAAAAAAATCTTTTTCTTCTTTAATATTAATTGTTTGGGATTTTTTAAAATTAATTATTTCACCTTTTTCAATTTTTTTATCATTAACATAAATTTTACTGTTAATATTACTTGAAACAATTACTAAAGTTGATTTATTTGCGATAAGTTTTACACTTAACTTTAAATCATTATCCATTATCCATATTTTTTTATTATAACACTGATAATTACTTTTACAGATTTTAATATTATATTCTCCATTACTAAAATCTTTTTTAAAGTTATTATTTTTAATATCTTTACTATAATCATTACTATTTATAGTTAAATTCACATCAGATGGCTCTATATTTAATTCCATAGTATATGAATATAAAATATTTGTAAAAAATAAAAAAATTACTATTGCTTTCATTACAATCTCCATAAAAGTAGTAAATTATAGAAAATTCAGAAGATAAAATCAATTTTTTACCTTACAAAAGAATAAATTTAGCAATTTTTATTAAAAATCCTCAAATATATTCTTTTAAATGTAAATATATCACAAAAAGCATTGATTTTTCCTATATTATCTTTATAATTTACCTATTACTATTATTTGGAGAAAAATGGTAAACAATAAAATAAAATTAAAAACAAATAAAGCAACAATTGCTTCTCTAATAGAAAACAACCAAAAGTTAAAAGATTCACTATGGTTTAAATATCTTACTGATAAAGCTAAAAAATATTGCTATACAACATCAACTCCCAAGACAATAAATGAAGGTGAAATTTTATATCCTCACAAAGATTCAAATAAATTATATTTTATAATTTCAGGAGAATTCTATGTGTTGTTTAAAAAAGGTAATTATCAAAAACTAATAAAATCACTATATCCTGGAGATTTTTTTTCCATGAGAAAAGATTTTGAAAACTTATTAATATATGCTAAGAAATCATCATTGGTGTTCACCCTAGAAAAGGAAGCCCTTTTTGAAACATTTTCATTATCTCCTCAAAATAAAAATTTACTAAAAGATTTCTTTATTGAAATAGCAATAGAATTACAAAGTTTAAATAATTTGAATAAATAAAATATGATTTAGTCTAAAAGTTTATATTTTTTATGGAGAAGATTATGAAAGTAATTATTATAACAATTTTAACACTCTTAACCGTTTCAGTATTTGCTTCACAAACTGACAGATTAAAAAAAGCAGAGGTAGAAATATTTAATCTTGCTAATGAGAAACATGAAATAAATAGTAAGAAATATATTGAAAGAGATAATAAAATAAAAAATATTTTAAACTCTTTAATAGATTATGATGTTTTTGCTAAAAATACATTGAGAGGAAAAAATAAAAAAACTAAAAAAACCTATTGGAATTCATTAACAAAAGAACAACAAGATGAATTTACTGGTTTATTTAAAGAATTGATTGAAACAGTATGGATGAAAGAATTAAAAAACTTTAATAAAGAAAAGAAAAAAATTAAAAAAGATGAAAAATATCAAATAAATTATAAAGATGAAAAGAGTAAAGGTGACTTAACAATGGTTTATACAATTGTTAAAACAGAAGATGAAGTTACAAATGTTGATTTTAGATTTACAAATAAGAAGATAACGGATTTCATTATTGATGATAGATCAACAACAAGAAGATACAGAAAATCATTTTCAAAGCATATTAGAAAAAATGGATTTGATCATTTAATTGAAAAAATGAAAAATAAACTAAAAGAAATTAAAGATGAAAAAAAAGATAAGTAAAAAATTATTTTTTAGAAAATACTTTTTTTGCAACTGACTTAACTAAAGGACCTCCAAGTAATAAAACTTTTAAATATCCTTTTGTCATAATTTTAAAAACACCAATATTAAGCTTTACATCTATTCTTTCACCTTCTTTCTTTGCCTTCATAATTTGAAAGAATTTAATTCCAAAATCTCCAACATTTTCAGATTCAAATTCTACAAGTTTTTTAACTGCTCCAGATTCTAACATCATTGTAAAGTCTGGCTTTTTAATTTTCTCATCAAAAATACTTGCAAATTTACCTGATTTTTTAAATACATATTTTTTATCCGGGTTCTCTTTAAAAATAACTTCACCAATGGCTTTTCTACCAAGTGGCTTTGTAGCTTTATGAGCAACATCTCTGTTATCAAAGAAATCTTTTAATAATTTATAACTATCCACTTACTCTCCTATTACATAAATACTTGAATTACAGCAATTACAGCACCTGTAATCCCTTCACCAGCAATACCACCTGATGCGATTGCAATAGAATACTTTTCCATAGTTTCTTTCCACTTTAATGATAACAACCACTGCACCAATGCTCCAGCAAACATAACTACAGCATAAAAAGCAGGAAGAACCATTGCTAACCCAAGCCCCATTGCTGAAGGAAAAAACTTTGCGACTTTTGGTTTGTATTTTTCAACTACAGGAATAATTATACCAATAGCAATAGATATAAATAATGCAATATCAACATATTTAGGTAGTTTTGTACCCGATGAAACCAATTTAGCAACACCAGATGCTGTAATTGCTCCTAATGCAGGCATTTCTTTTGTTGCAATACCATATTTTGAAGTAATAGCAAGATAAACAGGTACTGCGGCTAATGCACCAACTGTTAAACCTATAAGCTGTGCATAAAATTGTTTTTTAGGCGTAGCACCAACTAAATAACCTGTTTTTAAATCCTGCATCATATCAGCAGCTTCAGATGCACCAGAGTATGTAACACCAGCTGTAAGCAATGTCGTTGTTGTACTTCCTGGATGTATTGCTCCAAAAATAATTTGGGTAATATTACCTAATGAACTAACAGGATTAATATCTGTTTCTCCTGTTGCTCTTACTGCAATAATAGAAAGAAAGAAAGCAATAAATATGGATAATACAGCAAGTACTATTGGCACATTAAATACCATCTTCATAATAACTATTAAACCAAGAGAAGAAGTACCAAGACCAACAGCCCAAAGAGTCATAGGGACTTCAAGGTGTTTGAAATCAGTTAATGCATCATTCTCTCCATCTTTTGCACTTTTCATTGACTTAAAAGCATTTACAAAAACTTTCCATCTCATTGCTGTTGCTGTTAACCCACTAGTCACCATGAGAGCAATTCCAGGCCACATAGTCCAGTGTATAATTTTTCTGTATCCCATTGTAGCAACAATACCACTATCAACAAGCCATGGAGCAATTACAAGCCATGTAACAAGCCCCATTGCCATCATTGTAACAGTAACTCTCAAACCAACTAAAAAACCTGCTCCAAATAACATTGGAGAAACAGCAACTCCCATTGTTAATTGCTCTGACTTATATTTTCCAATACTAAAAAAAGTTGCTGGTATCATATCTGGAATTTTATGAAAAGCATCTTGTAATACTTTTATTAAAGAACCAACTAAACCAGTTACAATTAAAACAATAGCTTTTCTCATTCCGTCACTACCTTCAGCATGCATTGCTTCAATTGTGGTTGCAGCAGCTGTTCCTGTAGGAAATTTCAGTTTTTCATGAACAACAACTTGTTTTCTTAATGGAACAGCAAAAAATACCCCTAAGAAACTAGTAAAAAATACCCATAAAAATATCTTCCACCATGGCATATCTACTCCCATCAGTGTAAGAGCTGGTATAATATTTACAATACAACCAATACTTCCACCTGCAGATGCCATTGTTTGAGTAATATTGTTTTCAAGAGTGGTATAACCAGCAACAATCCCAATAGAAATAAGCATTTTCATAAATGCAAAGGATAGAATAACTGCAATAAGTGAACCGCCTACTCCCCAACCTATTTTTAATCCCATGTAAACATTCATAGCAACCATAATTGTAGCTAAAAACATCCCTACAAATAATACCTTTGGGGTAAACTCATTCATTTTATTACCCTTATAGGTATTTTCATACCAAATTTGTTCTTCTGTCATTGTTTTCACATTCTTTTCTTCTGTCATTTAATTCCTCCCTAAATCTAAAAGATTTATATAATGTTTGAGGTTATTTGTCAAAATTTTTTTTATAATTATAAGATAGAAACTAAGTTATACTAGAATTTAAACATCATAATATCAGCATTTGAGCCATCAGAATAATATTTTTTTCTTTGTGATATTTTTTTAAATCCATATTTAGAGTAAAGTGAAATAGCTGTTTTATTTGATTCTTTTACCTCTAAAAAAATCTTTTCAATTCCATTAAATTTATAGTAATTAATAAAATCCTTAATTAAAAGCTTAGAAAGACCTCGCCCTCTGTGGGTTTTTAAAACAGCAATTGAGAGTAATTCAGCTTCTTCAAATAAATATGAAGATATTAAAAAAGCAATTACTTCATTATTTTCATTAATAATAACTCTGTTATATGAGTTCTTTTTATCAAGTTCAGAATAAAAAACATCTCTATTCCAATGGTCTTTACCATAAGCATCTGTTTCTATTTTTATTATATCATTTAAATGTGTAAACTTTAAATTAGATATCTTCATTTTCTATTTCATTAAGTGGAGCATATATCTTTTCATTTTGATGTTCAATAAGTGTATTTTCTATTAATTTTAACACTTCAGTTCGGCCAGTCCTTTTTAAAGAAGAAATTACATAAAAATCTTTTTTATCAAGACCAGTTTTCTCTGATATTTTTTTGATTTGCTTATTTTTTTCTTTTTGATTTAACTTATCTGCTTTAGTTAAAATAATTGCAAAATTCTTAGTATATGATTTAAGCCATGTAAGTATTTGTAAATCATTCTCTGAGGGAATTCTTCTAACATCCAGTAATAAAAAGAATAATATTAAATTTTCTCTAATACTTAAATATGTTTCAATCATTACACCCCATGATTGTTGTTCTTTTTTAGAACGACTTGCATAACCATAGCCTGGTAAGTCAACAAAAGAAATCTCTCCATTAACATCAAAAAAGTTAATTAATGTCGTTTTACCTGGAGTTGAAGATACTTTTGCAAGTTTTTTTCTTTCTAAAAGCATATTTATTAAAGAAGACTTTCCTACATTTGATTTTCCAATAAATGCAACTTCAGAAAGATGGTGAATTGGATACTGACTTGGCTTAGTTGCAGATGTTATAAATTCTGAATATTTAATTTTCATTTTTTTCCTTTAAAAGCTGAAGTATTAAAAATACTATTGAAAGAAGTATTATTAGATAAAAAATTTGTTTTTGATACGGAGGAATAAACGAAATCTCTGTATTATATATTTTTTTAACTTGGTCTCCTACATATAATATAGTTAGAGGGTCATCTGAGGCAGTAATTAAATTAAATTCTTTATAATCCTTATATAGCCATTGTTTATGACTTCTTTGGGATTGAGAAAAATTATATTTAATTTGAATTGCCTTACCTGCATTCTTAAAATTATCAGATTTATTCAACAATTCAATTTTAATTCCATTGCTTAATTTAACACTACCACTATTTGAGATTAAATATTCCTGATTTTCATTTGTAATATTATTTTTTATATATAAAATATAATTACCTGTTTTATATGAAGATTCTTTTAGTATATTAATTTTTATATTATTAATTTTTATATTTTTTTTATATTCTTTTTTTATCAAAAAAGAGCTATCATCTTTTAATTTTATAAATTTAACTCCATTATTATCATAAATAGACAATCGTTCAAATAATTTATTAAATTTATTATTATTAAGCTTAGTATATGATATATATTCCCCATCATTAATCATACTTTTACCAGTAAAAGGCTGATACAAATAATTCACAATAAATAAAATCAATAATGTGAAATAAAGAAATGAATACATAATACTTGAATTTTTATTTAAAACCTGAAAAATAATTCTATATATTAGTATTGATAACAAAACAAATAAAAATATAATTTTCAAAATATTATTATCTAAAAGAAAATATAAACTAACTGAAATGAAATAAATTATAGGTTCTATTATTTTTGAGGACATAAATCTTTGAATTTACCAATATCTTTTTTACCAGTTTTAGAATAATTATTATGGCATTTATCACAAGTTTTCTGGGTTACTTTTTTTAGCCCTAATATTTTAGAAAGCTTTTTATCTTTCATTACATAGCTTTTTGCATAGTCTTTTCCTTGACCATGACATGATTCACATGTAACACCTTTATCTTTTTTATTTGTTTTATGACAAGAAATGCAAGTAGGATCTTTTTTTTCTTTTTCACTTAAAATATCATCTGCTTTAAAATGTGGAGATGCCTTCCAAGCATCATATTGTTTGCTGTGACATTGTGAGCAGTTTTTTGAGCCAAAATGTTTATCATAGCTATATATATTTGTGAAAAAAAATACAAAAAACAAAGTTATCAACAAAGTTTTCAACAAAAGTCCTCCTCATTAATCTAGTATTAATAACATAATACAGAACTAAATTCAACTGCTTTTTCCTAATTTATCATAATTATTTTTCCAAGTTACTGATATTTTTAAATTTAATTATATAAAAAAAAATAATCTTGATAAATCTAATAAATAATGTTAAAAATAGCCTCTTTTTTAGGAGAAGAATATGTATAATCTTTTAATATCAATAGCTTCTGCAGCATTGATGTTTTTACTAATAAAAATTCCTTTTGGCTTTCCATATTGGGCAGCAATTCTGCCTTCATTAATTGTTTTAATTTTTGTTTATATTGTTATGGCAAGAAAATCATACAGAATATTTGAAACATTAATGATGAATATGCAAATGGAATTCCAAAGACTTGGTAAAATAAAAAATCCTCAGCTTCGCTCTATTGACAAAGCAATTGAAATTTTAAAATCAGGTTATCCATTAGGTAAATGGCAGTTTTTTATAGTTCCTCAAATCAATGCTCAAATAGGTGTAATTTACTATACAAATAGTCAAACTAAAAAAGCTATCCCATATTTAGAAAAAGCATTTATGAGACATTGGGTTGCAAGAGCAATGCTTGCAGCTAACCATTTTAATAAAAAAGAATATGATAAAATGATTGCTGTTTTTGATGAAGCAGTAAAGGTAAACAAAAAAATAGCATTATTATATAATATGTATGCTTGGTGCTTACTTCAAATAAATAAAAAAGATGAAGCAATAAAAGTATTACAAAAAGGTATTTCTATTTTACCAAATGATAAAAACTTAAATATATCATTAACAAATCTACAAAACAATAAGAAAATCAGGCTGAATGTCTATGGAGATGAATGGTATCAATTTAGACTTGAAAAGCATCCACAAGAAGTTATGGCTCAAAAACAAATGTTTAAATCAAGTAAAAAACAAAGAATTAAAAGAAGATAAACTATTAAATAATAATAATAATATAAAAAATAATGGAATATTTTTTAAAAATAACTATTATATATACTAACACTTATTTTGAGGAGTTAAAATGAAGTTTTATATAACATTGTTATTATTTTTTACTATCGGTTTTAATATCTTTGCTGTTGAAAATACAGAAATACAAAAAAATACGAAAAATAATATAAAAACAGAAAAAAAAGTAGAAAAAAAAGTAAAAGCAGTACAAATATATCAAACAGATGTCAAGGCTCAAAAAATTACAAATGAATTACAAGATGATGGAATAATGGCAAAAGGATTATTCTGGGCATTTTTAATTGTTTTTATTGGAGGTTTCTTAACAAGTTTAACTCCATGTGCATTTCCTGTAATACTCATCTCTATGCCTGCATTAATGAAAAAAGAAGGAAGTAAGAAATACAAATTTTCAATATCAATAACTTATGTGTTAGGTATTGCAACAATGTACTCCTCGCTTGGAATATTTGCAGCTCTAAGCGGTAGTGCAATTGGAGCATTAATGCAAAACCCTTGGGTAATTGGTGGCTTTATTATGTTTTTTATAGCAATGGGCTTATCTTCTTTAGGAGCATTTATATTACAAATGCCTAGTGGACTAACGACTAAAATGACTGGAGCATCTGAGGGAAGTGGATACTTAAAAGCTTATATTTCAGGGCTGTTTTTAGGTATTATTGCGGCTCCTTGTGTTGGTCCTGTACTAGCTGGAGTTCTTGCTTATATCGCTCAAACAAGAGATGTGTTACTAGGCTTTTTACTGTTAACAACATTTGCATTTGGTATGGGAATACTAATATTAGTAATAGGAACCTTTTCTCCTAAATGGAAAAGTGGTGCATGGATGGAAAAAGTTAATACAATATTTGGTATTTTATTGTTTTTTGCTGCATTTTATTTTTTAAAGGATGTTCTCCCAATAGTAAACACTCCGTTTAATAAGTTATATTCAGTTATTGGATATAATACTTTAATATTTTCACTAATTTCAATAATGGTAATCGTTGCAGGCTATTTTACCGGCCCATTTAAATTTGAAGAAATGTTTATGATTGAAGGAATTGAAAAATTAAGAAAACTACTTGGAGCTATTATTATTGCAGTTGGATTATTTATGCTCGCAGGTGTATTTTTATTTTTCAAAACAGAAACCAAGTTTCATTGGGAGCACCCAAATTTAGCAATGATTCAAAAAGATGATAATTTTACAAAATTAGGAATTCCAAAAATTTTAGTTGAAAAAGCAAGAAAAGAAAAAAAAGGAATTATGATAGATTTTAGTGGTCAGGGCTGTGCTGCATGTGCTGAATTAAAAAGACATACATTTTCAAATGGAGAAGTTGCATCAGAAATAAAAGAAAACTTCATACCAATATACCTTTACTATACAGATAGCGATGAAGATGAAAATGTATATGCACCAATGGATACAGCTTTTAAAGTTAATTATCAGTGGCCTACAATAATTTTCATTGACAAAGCTGGACGATTAAGAGAAGATTTAACATTAAAAGGCTTTGAGAATGCAAAAAAATTCTTAAAAAGAATCAAAAAGGTTCAATAAACAAAACTTCCCTTTTCTCTTACTATAGATTAAATATTAGTTATTAGTCTAAAAATAGAAACAAAAAGGAGTAAATATGAAAATAGCACTGGTACAACTAAACAGTACTTCAAATATAGAAAAAAACTATAAGAAGTTTTTGTATTTTTTAGAGCTTGCAAAAGCAAATAAATCAGATTTAGTAATATTTCCTGAAAATACATTTTTTATTGGAAAGATTGATAATTACAATGAAATTACAAAAGAATTAGAAAAAAATTATGTACATAAAATTTTAAATGAAGCAAAAGCTCATAATATTGATATTATAATTGGTGGTATTCCAGTTTTTAAAAATAATAAAGAAATTGTAAATAGACTTCTATATATTAATAAAGAAGGAATCATAGAAAAGTATTATGATAAAATCCATCTTTTTCAATTAGATAATTCAAATTCATCTTTAAATGAAGCATCTTATTTAACAAGAGGTGATAAAACTGTGACTATTGAAAAAAATGGATTCATTTTAGGGTTTTCAATTTGCTATGACTTAAGATTTCCTGAAATATACAGAAAATTAATTGATAAAGGAGCAAATGTTTTAATAATCCCTTCAGCATTTACATATAAAACAGGAAAACTACACTGGAAAGAGCTGTTAAAAGCAAGAGCAATAGAAAACCAATCCTATGTTTTAGGGATAAATCAGGTGGGAGAACATGAAAATTATGGTACTTCGTATGGAGTTACATCAGTTGTCAAACCAGCCGGAGAAATAACTTCATTGAATGATAAAGATGAAGATGTTTTGTTCATTGAATTACATCAAAGTGAAATTGATAAATTCAGACATTGGATTCCATCATTAAAAAATAGAGTTAATTTTTCATAAAAATACTGTAAATTGAATATATTTATTGCTAAAATGTCTAAAAAATAATTCACTATTTTAAAAATATGTGATATATATATAAAAACTTGGAGGTACTATGAAAATACTATTAGCAATTTTAAGCGTATTCTTAATATTAACAATGAATTCATGTGGAGGCTCTTCAAAAATGGTTGATAGATTTGGAGTTTCTTGTAATAATGTTCCAAACTGGGTTAAAACATTACCAAGCCAAAATAATATGATATATGCTGTTGGCTTTGCAATGCCGGATACTTTCCCTGAACGTTCTCTTTCTGCTGCAAAAATGACAGCTAGATTAGAATTGGCAAGAACAATTGAAACTAAAATTGATGTTGATACTCAAATGGTTGATATCTATATGAAAAAACTTGGAGCTGAAAGTGATGAAAAAGCACGAACAACTGTCATCAGAAATCTCATAAAAGAAAAAGCAACAAAAATGGTTAAAAATTCAAAAGTTGAACAAGTATTTTATGATAATTGTAATTTAAACCAAAGAGGAGAAGGTGCTCATTATGTATTAGCATCTGTTCCAAGATAATTTTAATGGTCTTCTAAAGAATATTTCCATGAAATGACATCAATAGCTCTTTCTAAAACTTCATCATCAAGACCCATTGTATGAGATAACTCAACAATAACATCTTCTTCAGCATCTGTAATAAAATGATCTAACATTGATGCTTCTATTGATAAAATTAAAATAGTCTTTTTTAAGTCTTCATTTTCAATGGTTTTAAATTTTTCAAAACTGTTTTTAAAACCACCATCTAATATAAAAGACTTTACATCAAATAATACATCATCAATATCAATACCAGAAAATCTAGGTAAGGATTTTAAAATAACTTTTATTCCCTCTTCTTCTCTTTCATCAATATCTGCATCTGATGCAATCATTAAATACATACCAAGTGCTATAAAATCTTCATTATCATGTTGTTTTGTAAATAGTGCCATATAAACCCTCTAAAAAATATATAAACTAATATAGAATATATTTATTAAATTATCAAATTTTTATAGTTTTTAAAATTTAAATCCATTTTAATTTATTAAAATTAGTTAAATTTTGCATGGAAAACACACAAAGTGTGGTTGAAATGCCTAAAAAATTACTTTACTGCCCTTCACAGGAAATCATACTTTCAATTGCAAACAAATAACCAGTTTCTTTAGGCTTTTTGGTTATTTGAACACAATATTTCTTATTCATAAGATCTTTATCCTTAAATCCCTCATGCGTATATTCTTCACCCTTATAAGTATATTTAATTGTCAAAACATCATAGTGAGTATCAAATTCTTTGTAATCAGTATAGGAATTAACATTTATCGAATCAAAATTAACATCAGCAACTGAAACATTCTCTATTTTTTCATCACTATTGTTAAAAACTCTTATTTCTGGATATGAATCATCGCCACATGATATTACTAGAAATGAAAATAATACTAAAATCAATATTTTTTTTATCATGATAACTCCTTATTTAACCTGCTCATATCCCCATTCTAACCATGGTAGAAAATCTGCGATATCTTTACTTTCTATTGTACCACCACACCAGAATCTTAAGCCTAATGGAGCATCTTTATAAGATTTACAATCATAAGCAACTTTTTCTTCAGCAAATAAGTTGATTAATTTAGTAAGTTTATCCTTTTCCAAATCAATTTTAAAACAAACAGAAGTACTAGAACGAATTTCTTTATCTTCAGCTAAAAAGCTAATCCAATTATGCTTAGAAACAAAATCTTCAAAAAGAGATAAATTCTTTTCAGAACGCTTAATTAATCCATCTAATCCACCAATTGACTTTGCCCACTCTAAAGCATCAATATAGTCCTCATTTGCAATCATAGAAGGAGTATTTATTGTAGAACCTTTAAAAAGTCCTTCATTTAATTTACCTTTTGGTGCCATTCTAAAGATTTTAGGCATTGGCCATGCGGGTTTGTATGACTCCAGCCTCTTTACTGCCTTAGGAGATAAAATAAGCATACCATGAGCAGCTTCACCACCTAGAACTTTTTGCCATGAATAAGTAATTACATCAAGTTTAGACCAAGGAATATCCATAGCAAAAACAGCACTTGTTGCATCACAGAAAGTTAGCCCTTCTCTGTTGTCATCAATCCAGTCTCCATTTGGAACCTTTGCTCCGCTTGTTGTACCATTCCATGTAAAAATTACATCTCTTTTAAAATCAGCTTTTGTAAAATCAGGAAGTTTACCATAATCAGAATTATAAACATTAACATCAGTTAATTTTAATTCGTTTTGAATGTCATTTGCCCAGCCTTTACCAAATGATTCCCAGTAAAAAATATCTATTCCCTTTGGACCAAGCATACTCCACATTGCCATTTCAAAAGCACCAGTATCTGATGCAGGAACTATTCCTATTCTGTAGCCTTCTGGAAGCCCTAAAATTTCTCTACTTAGTTCAATAGAATATTCAAGCCTTCCTTTACCAAGTGCAGAACGATGGCTTCTTCCTAAAATATCAGTATTTAAGTCAGCCAAAGAATATCCAGGCCTTTTTGAACAAGGACCTGATGAAAAATTTGGATTCTTTGGTTTAATTGTTGGTTTATTCATTATATTTCTCCTAAAAAATATATATAATATATATCACTTATTTATGCTTATTTCAAGTTAAGTTAGTGTAAATTTATTGTGATATTTTTATTTTACTCCTGTTGACAAATAAAAGAGTATTGCTAATGCACTTATAAATTTATTTATTTAATATTTACTTTTTTCAATGATGTAATGATATTGAGATTATAGCCATTTATGGCCAAATGGAGTTTTGAATAATATTAATGTGCACCCTTACCTTTAGTATCAGGAACAGCAGACCATATTTTCCATGTAAAATATAAACCAATTAAGGTGAAAGGTATTAAAAAGACTGGCCATCTATTCCATATTTCAATATTTTTACCTGAACCACTTAAAATAGAACCTAATACAATAGATTGAAAACCCGTTCCAAGATAAACAAATCCGTCAATCACACCTGCAACTGTAGCAGCATTCTTTTTTCCACCAAAATCCATTGATGCTGTTCCAGAAAGCATACCATGAACTCCAATTACACACATAGACATAAAAAATGCCATAAATCCAATAAGTCCATACCAATGTAAACGAACAGCAAAAACCATAATTACAAACCCAATAAACATACCCACATATAAGAAAAATGCAGATGGTCCTCTTCTTGATTGAAAGAATTTATCAGAAATAAATCCTGCAAAAAAACCACCTGTAATTCCAGCAATCATTAAAATTAATCCCCAGTTTTGAAAAAAGAAATCAGTTTTATAAATATCAGATATACCTAAGTGATGTAAATCTTTTGCAAATTGTTTTCCCCAATGCATAATACCATTTCTTAAAACACCAGATGAAAATTCAATTATAATCATAATTAAAATAATTGGGTGAGTTAACACTCTCTTATACAGTTGAAAAGGAGATTCCTTCACATTCTCCGTATCATCAGCACCCGCATCACCTGTATTAAAATCTTCAAAACCAGCTTCACCTGGAGTATCTTTAATAATAAAGAAATCAAGAAGAGCAAATATTAATAAAATTACAGCAGGAGTAAAAAATGCCCACCATATTTGAACTTCCCCAGTATGAAGTTTTGTTTCTCTTAAAATCATTCCGGTTAAATCAAATGCTAAAAATATACCAAGAGATATTAATGTACCAAAAATACCACCAAAAACTCCTCTTTCTTTAATGTGAAACCATGCAGCATTAACTTTAACAATACTAACTGCTCCAAAACTTTGGAAGTACATATTAATAGCATAAACAATAACAAAAGGTACAAATAATGATGAGTGTCCATCAGGGCTGTTCATAGTTCTATATGTTATAACACCTAAAATTAAGTTTGCAATAGATGAGCCAACAGCTCCAATTATCATAGTTTTTTTACCACCAAGCTTATCAGCCAATGGTCCATTTACAATAAAGGATACACCATATATAACCGCACCAATACCAAAAATTGTACCGAATTGAGCTTTAGTCATTAAAGCTTCAGAAAAACTATTTTTTGCCGAAGTTAAATTATATCTACCCATATATAAAAAAGCATAGGTTAAGCCAAGTGTTAGCCAATTAAAATATGATCTTATTCTAAATGCTTTACTGTGGTTAACAGGATTATTTAAAGAATATAAATAGCTAATAATAGATATTACTACAATTGGAAGAACTCCAACAAAAATATCTCTGTGTTCTTTGTATAAAGCAGCCTCAATACCAATTAAAACAAGTATTGGCAAACCTTTAAGTAATTTTTTCATGATTCCTCAATTTAAAGAAAAGTTATAAGAGTATTATTATTTATTTTTAATCTTCCAAAGTTTATCCATAACTCTTTCAAGTTCTGGTGCAAGTAAAGCAGGGTCATTTGTTTTGTTAACATTATTATCAAACTCAACATAAGGAAGTTTAAATTCTTTATCAGTACTATCTTTATGAAATTTTGGAGTAATATGTAAATATTCTGGGTCTTTTGCTATAAATTCTTTCCAATCAGATTCTTTATACATCATTTCAATTTTTTTATTTTCTAAAGCATGCTCTAAAACAGAATCAGGCTTATCTGGATTAAATCTCTTTTCATTTTTCTTTAAAGACTCTTCCCATGTTGTATCAATATAAACAACAGCTCCATTTTCTAAAACTCTATCTGAAAGATAAGCATAACCTTCTTTCCATCCACCATGCTCACTTCCTCTTGCAAATTCAATAATAAGAGTTTTCTTTTCATGGAAATCAGGTTCATCTCTTAACATTCTTTCATATTGGTCCATTAATTTTCTAATTAACCAATTCCAGAAATATTTCTTTTTAAAAGTATAACCAGGTAATGTTTCACCTTTGTATGTAAATTCAGTATTTGAAACGGTACGAGGCTCACCAAATTGCTCATGTAAGTCATCATCTTCAAATCTTTCCCAAAGAATAATAAAATCATCTATTTCAACAAATTCACCAATATGAAATTTTTCAATTCTTTCTTCAAGAGGTGTCTTCTTTAAAAAATCTATAACCTCTGATTTACCAGCAGCTGGACGCCCGTTTAATAAAACAATATCAAATGTGTTTTTCATAATAATTCTCCAATAAAAATAAAACAGTATATTTTTAACAGAAAACAGAATGATTATCAATATATTTTTATTGTTTTTAATAAAAAGATACTATTTCTTTGCAACTCCTGCACAATATCTACAATATGGTTTAAAAGTTTCAAGCTTATCTTCTTCAGCTTTTACCCAATATCTTACACCCTTTATCTTTTCACCACAATTTTCACAAATCATTTTACCATACATTACTGATTGTATTCTTATTTTTTTCTCAATAAATTCAGTCATAGAAACATCTCCTTAGTAAAAGTTATTGCTTCTTTCTCGGAATAATATAAATATAAGTTAATTTTTTATACCTATAAACATTAATTCCCTCCCATTTACTTTTAGTTTTTAGAGATTTCAGGTGAGTTACAGATACTTTTGGAGTTTCAAAACTTTCTTTTTCATAAGATGTCAATCCTTTTTTCCTTAAGTATTTAATTATCTGGTATATTTTTGCTGTTGAACGATAAAGGTGTTCATCTACTTTTACTCCTGGTAAATTCACTCCAAATTCTTTATTGTTTGCTGATAAATTTACAGATATCATAAATAAAATAGTTATTAACATGAAATATAAAATTTTCATTTTTCCTCCAAAGACACTACTTATTTTACAAAAAGATATTATATTATCAAGTTTTTTTTATTAAATGTAAATAAATACTTGATAATATTGTTATATTAGTATTATTATTGTGGAGGATTATTGGTAATAATATGCTAAACGATATTAAAGTATTAGAAGCAAGAAACAAGTTTATAGATTTTTTATATAAACTTGGAGTATTTATTGCTGTTCCTCTTGTTTTTCTATCTATTTTAAGAGGCCTAAATACTGGCTTTAATATTGCTAATTATTTTCATATCTTAATATTAATTATACTCACATCAACCTTATTATTTAAAGATAAAATAAATTATAATATAAAAGCATCAATGCTTATTATTTCAATATTTTCCCTAGGAACAATAGGGATATATTCCTATGCTACACTATCTTCAGATATTGCAACATTTTTATTATTCATATTTTTATCAGTACTATTATTCGGTAAAAGAGCAGGGGTAATTGCTGTAATTATATCAGGAATATCCGTTACAACTATCGCAAGCTTATATAGCTTAGAAATATTAAAACTTAATTTTAATCCAAATTTTTACATTAGTAGTAAAGCATCTTGGCTTGATATTATTATTTCGTTTATACTATATGGAGCTGTAATTGTTATTTTAATTGACAAATTCTATAATGAATTTAAAGAAACAATAAAGAAACTAAAAGAAGAAACAAATAATTTAAGTATTGAAAAGGAAAGGCTGTCAATCACATTTACTAGCATTAATGAATCAATTATAACAACAGATGAAAATGGCTATATCACTTTTTTGAATAAACAAGCAGAAACTCTTATTGGTAAAAACCTAAGTGAATTAAATAAAAAACACATAAGTAAAACATTTAAAATAATGAATGAAGAAAACAATACTCCAATTGATAATATTTTTGAATTAATAATAAATGAAAAAACACAAAACTTAAAAACAATTTTATTTATGAAGGATATAAATACGAAATTAATAATAAGATTTAATGCCTCGAAAATAAAAAACACTAATAAAAACACTGTTGGTATAATAATAACTTTTAGAGATATTACAAAAGAAAGAAAATATGAAGAAGAAATGCTAAAAATAAAAAAACTAGAATCTGTTGGCTCACTTGCAGGAGGTATTGCACATGATTTCAACAACTTACTTTTAGGAATTGTTGGCAACCTAGATTTAGCACAAAGTGAATTATTAGATCATAATATAAAAGAAGCAAATCGAAGTATTAACGACTCCTTAAAAGCATGTATGAAAGCAACTTACTTGACCCATAAACTACTAATATTTTCTAGAGGTGGTAAACCAATTAAGGATATCCTTTCATTATCTAATACAATCAATGATTCATCAGGCTTTATAACTGAAGGACATAATATAAAATTAGAAATCAATATAGATGATAATTTATGGCTAATTAATGGTGATAAATACCAAATAAGCCAAGTCATACAAAATTTAATTCTAAATTCAATTGAAGCAAGCAGTGAAAATGGAGAAATTAAAATTAATTGTAAAAATATAAATATCACAAATACAAACAATCTTATTTTATCAGGAGAATATATTCACTTAAATATAATCGATTATGGAATTGGTATTAAAGAAGAAGATTTAGAAAAAATATTTACACCATATTTTACATCAAAAGGTCAAGGAAGAGGTTTAGGGCTTGCAATAACATATTCTATTATAAAAAATCATAGAGGATATATTTTTGTAGACTCATCTCCTGAAAAAGGAACAAGTATAGAAGTGTATTTTCCAAAAGCAATGAAAAAAGTAGATAAACTAAAACTAGAAGTACTTGAATCTACAGATATTATACCTCAAAATAATAAGAAAAAAATTCTTGTTATGGATGATGAGGTAATTATAAGAAAAATGCTGGATAAAATACTAAAAAAATTAAATTATGATGTCACTCTTACAAAAAGTGGAGAAGAGGCAGTTAAAGAATATAAAAACAATAAATATGATTTAGCAATATTTGATATTTCAATACCAACGGGAATGGGAGGCGATGAAGCTTTAGCTAAAATACTTAATTTTGATAAAAATGCAAAGATAATTGCAACAAGTGGCTATTCAACAAATGCAAATATAAAAGGATATAAAGAAATAGGGTTTATAGATTTTATTGCAAAACCATATAAAATAACTGAACTAGAAAGTAAATTAAATAAGTTTTTATAAATTGTTTAAATTTCAACCTTGCTATTGCAAGTTTTACATTGATTTTTAAGCTATAATCTTAAAAATATAGATTTTAATTATTATTTTTCATCTTTTACAGGCTCTTTAACTAAATCTTCTTCATATCCATGAATCATCTCTTTAAATAAAGCTAAAGGAGTATGACCTGTAGTAGCCAGATACATATGTCCAACAATAAA
>Ga0256827_10000318_pt1 | contig 28993 bp, 26 predicted proteins | sample CV84metaG_FD_185977 | JGI IMG/M metagenome (GOLD analysis project Ga0256827, IMG submission 185977) | Hydrothermal vent microbial communities from East Pacific Rise, Pacific Ocean - CV84 | ecosystem: Environmental > Aquatic > Marine > Hydrothermal vents | place: Pacific Ocean: East Pacific Rise...
TTGTTGTGGCTGGGGTTAATGGGAGTGGGAAGACTTCGTTGTTGGAGAGTATATATTCTCCTGATAAGCAAAAAATGAAACTAGAAACAACTAATACTATTCATGAAAATATTAAAGAGAATATAATTATTTCTGGAGATATAAGTGGTCTTATTGAAGTTAATAGAGGAACAATATATCAACATATTTATAATGTAGGAGGAAATGATATATCTTCTAATGATATGGAATTATTAAAAAAAGCAAAAGAGCGTTTAGAGGTTAAAGAAAAGAATAATGTGATTTATTTTTCATCAGATTCAGATTATATTTCAAAAGTAGAGAAAGAATTTGTAAAATATTGGTATAAGCAAGTTAAATTTCATAATAAGAGAAATGATGAAATTACAAAAAGTTTGCAAAAATTTATTACAGAATCTTTTAATGAACTAGATTTAACTTTTACTTATAGTCATATAGATGAAGATGATAATATACTCTTTCAAAATCAAAGTAATGAAAAGTTTAAAATAAGTGAACTATCTACAGGAGAAAAAACACTTCTTTCTAGGGTTTTATATTTGTTTTTAAAAGACTACAAGGACAAAGTAATCCTAATAGATGAACCTGAACTATCCCTACATCCATCATGGCAAAACAGAGTTCTAAAAATCTATGAAAATTTTGCAAAGAATAATAACTGTCAAATTATTATAGCTACACATTCACCACATATTATAGGAAGTGCCAAGCCTGAATATATAAGACTACTAAAAAAAGAAGATGACAAAGTAGTAGCTATAGAGAATATAGATAGAAGTTATGGATTAGAATTTGATAAAATTTTAACAGATATTATGGGAGTGGAGAATTTAAGAACTCCTGATGTGGCTAAAGATATAAATAGACTTTGGGATTTATTGGAAGATGAAGATTATGAGAATGAAGAGTATATGGAGTTATATCAAAAACTAGAAGATATTTTGGGTAGCTTGGATAAGGATATGGTTTTAGCAAGATTGGAAGTGGCAAAAATAAAGAGTCAAAATGCTAAATTTAAATAAATTAGAACCTGACTGTTTTATTGATTTCAAGAGAAAAAATAGTCCAAAAAACTATGAAAAAGATTGTGATCATAAAGTTAGAGAGTGTTTAAGAGAAGCACTACTAAAAGAGCAAAAAGGGCAATGCTTTTATTGTGAGCAGAAAATTAAAGAATCACGAATAGATCATTTTATTCCAAGAGATGCATTAAATGAGAAGAGTATAGAGTGTAACTATAATAACCTATTTCTCTCTTGTGATAGAAAAGATTCTTGTGATATTAAAAAAGGCAATAAATTTGATGAGAGTAGATATATTAGACTCTTTTCTAATAGATATGATTTAGAAAATCCATCTGATTTTTTTGATTATACTGCTAGAGGAAAAATAAAGGCAAAAAAAATATTGCCTAACGATAAGAAAAATCGAGCTGAAAATACAATTGAACTTTTAAATCTGAATCATCAAGATTTAGTAGATGCTAGACAAGTTATTATTTCAAACATTGAAATGTATAAAAAGAGTGGCTACCATATAGACGAAATTTTTACATTTTTCAATGAGTTTGAGAGTTTATTTAAAGGAAATTAGATGCAACCCCTATACAAATCCTGCTACTCCCTAGACCACCGATGTTATGAAGCGTATGCTCTGACAGAAGATATACTTATGGAACATGCCTCACAAGGTATGGCTGACTATATCAAAGCCCATTTTAAACCTAAAAGCTCTGTTTTGATCGTCTGTGGAGTTGGTAATAATGGTGCTGATGGTATTGTTTTGGCTCGTCTGCTTCAAGATCATTATGATGTCAAGCTATATATCCCCTTTGGTGTCAAGTCTCAGATGGCTAGGATACAACTAGAGAGAGTTGAGGCGTTGGGTGTTGAGTTTGTGGATGATGTCCAAGAGGCTGATGTGATAGTTGATGCTATCTTTGGTGCTGGATTGGGTCGTGAGCTAGACAAGAGAACTCGTAAGCTAATAGTTGATATACAGTCTCTAAAGGGTTTCAAGATCGCTTGTGATATTCCTACGGGTATCGATGTCGATGGTAACCCCCTGCCTATGGCTCTATTTGTGGATGTGACTATCACTATGGGGGCTTTGAAGGAGTCACTCTATAGTGATATGGCAAAAGATTTTGTGGGTGAGATAATATGTGTGGATTTAGGAGTCTCTCATGCAAAGTATACAGAGGGGTTTGATAGTGACTGCTATCTCTTGGAAGAGGATGATATGAAGCTACCAAGTCGAAACTGGTCAAAAAAGACACATAAAGGTAGCTTTGGACATCTGGCTGTAATAGCAGGAGATAAAGAGGGAGCAGGGATCATGGCTGGGAGTTCTGCTCTGCGTTTTGGTGCTGGATTGGTGACGATGGTTGGGGAGTTGGTGACTCCTCTACCTATGGCATTGATGCAGGATTTTCATCTCCCTTATAACACAACTGCTATCGCTTTTGGTATGGGATTTGGAGAGGATTTTGAGAGTGAGATTGTAGATGATGTGCTAGAGAGCGATGCTCCTATAGTGCTTGATGCTGGGGTCTTTTCAAATGAGATAGTTATGGAGTTTTTGGAGCAGAAAAATAGAGAGATTGTTTTGACTCCTCACCCAAAAGAGTTTGTATCTTTGTGGAATATGACTATCGATAGCCCTCTGAATATAGCAATCCTCCAAGCCAATAGATTTGAAAAAGTTAGGGAGTTTTGTCAGTTTTTTCCTAATGTGACACTACTTCTCAAAGGGGCAAATATGATTATTGCTCAAAATGATAGGCTATTTGTCAACCCTCATGGAAGCTCAAAGCTGAGCAAAGGTGGTAGTGGAGATGTGCTTAGTGGTCTTATTGGTTCTTTGTTGGCACAGGGCAATGCCCCTTTGGATTCGGCAATTGGGGGATCTCTGGCATTGACAATGGCTTCAAAAGCTTATAGTGGAGCAACTTACGCTATGCTTCCAACAGATTTAATAGAGGAGATTGGCAGACTTGAAAAAGATAGCAGTACTATTTAGTGGAACAGGGAGCAATTTAGCTTATATTTTAGAACATCTACACAACAAAGAGCTAGAAGTGGTTGTGGCTATTACCAATCGACCCGAAGCAGGGGGGATCGAATTTGCCAAAGAGTATGGTATTCCTCTTGAAATTATCGACTCCACTACATTTGATAAAAGAGAGGAGTTTGACGCAGAGCTTGTTCATGCAATAGAGTACTATAAACCTGACTTGACAGTTTTGGCAGGATTTATGCGTATCTTGACTCCTGTTTTTACTGATAATATAAGAGCAATCAATCTGCACCCCTCGTTACTTCCTCTACACAAAGGTCTCTATGCTATAGAGCGAAGCTATGAAGATGAGAACGAAGTGGGTGGTGTCTCTATCCACAGGGTTAGTAGTGATCTGGATGGTGGCAAGGTGATTTTGCAAAAAGAGGTAGCCAAAGATGGGAGAGATTTTGAGAGTTATGAGTCTGAGGTTAAGAGGATTGAGAAGATTGCTCTAGTTGAGGGGATATTGAGTGTGCTAAAAGAGGAGCTTATTTTAGCAAAATAGGTTATAATTTTAAAAACTTTAGGAAATGGGAATGAATAGTATATTTAAATATATGGGGGCAGTAGGAATCTCTGCACTTTTTGTCGGCTGTGTCCCTGCACAAGGACCTTCACCATCTATCAAAACACCAACTTTGGGAACTCCTATTGGTATAGCTGAGTATGGTTATCCTCCTCAGTCATATCAAAATAAGATCAAAAATTACTTCTCTAATAAGATTAAACGAGCTGATCGTGCAAACTATGTTTTTTCTAAACCACAAAAGGCATATAAGAGAAAAGGTTTGGCATATGGTGGAGATGTTGATTGGAAGGGTTGGCTAGTTGATGTAGATGTATCTATACCAAGTAGAACAGGGCGTATGCAAAAGTCTAAGCCCTATATGGTACTCTTTAAGGACTCAGTTATTGTAGAGGAAATTTTGGGGCGAACTCATAAGCTTATTACCAAAGTGAAATAGATGGCAAATTTTAATACACATTTTATGGTAGGTGCAACAGCCTCTGCTGTCTTGAGTGGTACTCTTCTCTCTATGGAGGTTATCTATCCTCCCCAAGCAGTTATGGCTTTTGCTTTAGGTACTTTTGGTTCATTGATGCCTGATATAGATTCTGATCACTCCAAATCTATAGGGATAGGGTTTACTGTGGTCTCTTTGCTTGTTACGATACTCTCTGTCTTTATCAAATCCTCCACATACTCATTGATAGAGATGTGGTTAATGGCAGGTGTTGTCTTCTCCTCTATCCGTTTTGGTCTGATTGGAGCTTTTCGTAAGGTATCAAAACATCGAGGGATGTTTCACTCAATTCCTGTAGCTCTAATATGGGGTGTTGTTACAGCTATTGTAATGCATATGTTTTTTGGGTTAAACTCTTTGATCTCTTGGGTCTATGCTCTTATGATGAGCTGGGGTTATATTGTACATCTAATTCTTGATGAGATCTATAGTGTTGATTTGGAAAATAGACGGATCAAAAAATCTTCTGGTACAGCATTAAAATTTTTTAAGCTTAAGACATCTGTAGATAAGATTCAAAATGTTATTATATATGCTGTGCTATTTGGTTTGATAATTATATCTCCCGATACTACCATGATAGAAGAGTCTGTATTTAGTTTAGAGGCATGGAGAACTTTTACGGATATTCTTCTTCCTTATGATGGTATATGGTTTTTTCACTAAAGGGTTACACTGAAATATTTACAAATTAATAGAGCTAAACACAAAAAAATTCTCTCTATCTCTCTTCCTGCTGCTTTTAACTCTCTACTTGATATGTTGCAGGTTGTTACAGATCTTATTATGGTAGGAACAATCTCTGCTTTTGCTGTAGCTGCTGTTGGAGTTGGTCTACAATCTTTGATGTTCGTCTTTGCACTATTGACTCTCTTTCATGTAGGTACAAATGCATTGATTTCAAGATTTTATGGAGCAAAAAAGATGAAGAGAGCATCTTTGGCACTATCTTCTATTTTACAATTTGCCTTGCTGTTGTCTCTATTTGTCTCTGTCGCTTGGTATTTTGGTGCTACCTATATATATAGATGGTTTGGAACAGTTGATGAGGTAACCGTACTAGGTAGTGCTTATGTTCAGGTGTTGACACTTATGATGCCTTTTATATTTGTCAAGTTGGTTTTTGTAACATCTTTTAATGCTACAGGAGATACCACTACACCAATGTATATAAAGATAGGTTCTATCATCTTAAATATATGTTTAAATTATCTGCTTATCTTTGGACATTTTGGTTTTCCTGCTCTAGGGGTTGTTGGTGCTGGGATAGCTACTGTGATTATCAACCTTTTGGAGGTTTCGATCTATCTATTTCTATATTTGACTCATAGAACACCTTTTGTTCCTATGGTTCGTTTTTCTAAATCTCTACTTAGGAGAGCTTTGAAAGTTGGAATCCCTGCCTCTGTTGAACGCTCTTTGACATTTGGTTCTTTTTTACTTTTTACATCAATTATTGCAAATTATGGAACAGAGTCATTGGCTGGGTATCAGATTGGATTGCGTATTGAGGGGTTGGCATTTATGCCAGGAATTGGTTTTACTATTGCCGCTATGGCACTAATGGGACAAGGTCTTGGTATGAAAAAGCCTGAACAGTCTCGTGAAGATGTTCTTTTGGTTTTAAAGTATGCTACAGGACTTATGTTTTTTCTCTCCTTCTTTATGCTCTTTACTCCTGAGTTTATAGCAGGGTTTTTTACTAATGATGCTCAGACTATAGAAGAGGCTAGTCTCTATCTACAGGTTGTGGGACTCTCTCAGATCCCTTTGGCATTCAATTTTGTACTATCAGGTGCATTGAGAGGAGCAGGTGATAGTAGGCGAACTTTAAAAATTAATCTGATCTCTTTGTGGTTGGTTCGGATTATTCCTGCTTTTTTACTCTCTTGGTATTTTGATGATATTATATGGGTTTATATCGCTATGATTAGTGATACTTTTATCAAAGCTTTTTTCTTATGGGTAGCTTTTGATAGGGGAGAGTGGCAGAAAATTAGGGTATAAAATAGATATATTTTATTCTGTTTAATGCTATATTTTTAACGAAATATTATATTTTTTCACATAAAATGTTAAAAAATAAGGAAAATTAATGCTATAATACTCGCTAGGGAAGATGAGTAAGTTAATAAATCTTCTCAATGCTTCTCTAGAAATTGATAAATTCAAAGCTCAAATATTAGAGCTAAGGAGCAACAGTATGAATAGATTAAATAGTACAATTATTCTTATATTCCTTTTTACAGTTAGTGCTTATTCTAAGGCTACAACAACAGATAGTAGAAATGTAGAGCTTATAAATATAGCGAATAAACAGAGAATGTTGTCGCAACGAATTACGAAAGCTTATCTTTATGCAGGAAATGGAAAAGCAATAGATAGATCAAATCGTCAAATAAAAAGGGCGTTGATAGATTTTAAGAAGTCATATAAAAAGATAAATGGATTAACCAACAATCCAAAAGTGAAAAAAGTTATGAATTTTTTAGAGCGGAGTAGTGGGGACTTTAATACTATTTCTAAAAAACCACTTAATACAAAAAATGCAAAATTGATTTTGAAGTTGAGTGAATCGGTTCTTAATAAAAGTGAAAATATGGTCTCTATGTTCAAAAAAAGTCTAAAAGGAAACTCCTCAGAGTTTATTATTAGAGCAGGGCAACAGGGTATGTTGGCACAAAGAATAGCAAAATATTATATTGCATATAGATCAGGTATTAAGGATAAAGAGACTAAAAAAAATATGAGAGAGAGTGTGGAACTTTTTGCCCAAAATCATAGAAAATTGATGAGGTATAAAGGGAACTCTTCTAATATAAAAAAGAAGCTTAAAGAGACAGATAGGTTATGGAATATTGTTTATAAATTCTATGTCAATATAGAAAAAGGTGGATTACCACTGATTGTATTTAATGCTACGGATAATATTACTAAGCAGATGGATGAAGTTACACAGATGTATGTGGCTACTTATTAAAATATTTTATGAAAGGAGGGGGATACTATGAGAAATTTTCTATATATTATAATAGGAATTTTAGGATTAGTTGAGGTGACATACTCCTCGACTAGAGGAGATGTTAAGATTATTGAAGCAACAGAAAATATCCAATATCTTAGCCAAAAAATTGCTACTGATTACTTCTTTTTTTATGAAAATTCTGAAGATAGTAGACTAAAAACACAACTCTATCGTAATATTGATAATCTTCAGTTTTATATTGCAGATATTACTGATATTACTGATAAAAAAGAGGGAATTAACACTAAAAATATTTTAGACTTTTTTACCTACTCTATTGAAGAATTTAAGCAAGTACCAAACAAAAAAATTAATCTTGTTAATGCAGGATCTATTTTGGATTACAGTGAAGAGTTACTGGAAGGTGCTAGGAATATAGCAAAAGAGCATAAGTATAAATTTTCAAAAGAGGAGAAGATGCTTATGTTGAGCAAAGAAGTTCAGTATCTTTTGGAGCGGGTGATGAAGTATTATATAGCATTTCAGATTGGTCTAAATAGTACAACAAACCATCAGGAGATGAAAAAAGCTATAGATGAGATAGATAGAAGTCTAAAACATATAGGCAGATATAACTATCCTGAAGAGTTAAAAGAGAAACTGGAACAGATTAATAGCATATGGGGATGGAATAAAAACTCTTTTAATAAATTAGATAAATCTTCTATCCCTCACTTACTATTAGATTCGACACAATATATTGAAAAATTGCTTACGAGTATAGAGCAGTATCATAAAAAAAACTTATAAACACAGGAGGTCTAAATGAGACTGTTAAGCAATAAAAATATATCATTATTTCTTATTTTTATTACAGCAGTAATATTGAGTTTTTTAGCTTCTCATACTTATGAGGTCTATAAAGAGTATCAAAAGATAGAGAGAGATATATATAATAGAGAACTATTTAATATTTTAAACACTATTTTAGATAGTGTAGAGGAGGAGAGGTTATCCTCTGCTATCTATATGGGTAGAAAAGATAGTATCAGTTTACATCAATTGAAAGAGAGTAGAATAGAGTTAGATACTTTGGTCTATAAAGTGCAAAAAAACATCTCCTATCGTAAGCAAATAACACCTATTCTTAATGAGTTGATAGAGGTACGCAGTAGGGTTGATATGTTGGATTCTAACTATTTAAACATTTTGTTCAACTCCTATCAAGATAAAATAATCAAGCCGATATTTTCTCATATAAGTAAAATAGCCAATTTAGACCATAGGCTCAATGAGCTTAAACTTATTCGTCTCAAAGAGAATATCAATATGGAAAATAGTTTTTTGGCTTTTATGCTAGGAGATCGAAGAGCAATGAGCAGTCAAGATCTATCCTACTGGGATACCATCTTGTCCAAGATGGTTCTCTCAAATTTTGTTCCGTTTGAAAACAAGAGTATAGAGACAAAGATAAATGAAGCTTTGGATATGAAATCTTTTTTTAGAATTGGATTTGAAAATCGAGTTCAGCTTTTTTTAGAGTCGCAAAGTGGCAACTACTCTCTATCTGTCGAGGATTGGTTAGAGAGCGTAGATGAGAAGTTGAAACGCCTTGAAGAGGTAGAGTATATCTTTATATCTAACTCTAAGATGAGTTTAGAGAAACAGCTTTTGCAAAAAGAGAGAAAGATGAACAAATATCTTTTTGTATCTCTTCTGATCTTAATTGTATTGATTCTTCTTCTTGGTATGTTGATCACTTGGAATAATATAAAAAGAGACAGACTCTTTTTGGAAGATACCCTAAGAGATATAGAGGTTGATCTGGATGAGAAGAAAAAGCAAGAGATAAAAGAGATTTTAAAGAGAAATGATAGTATTGAGATCTATAAATTTCTTGCAAATGCTATCAAAGAACCAAATCGTGCAAAAGATCTTTTTCTTGCCAATATGTCTCATGAAATTCGTACTCCACTCAATGGTATTATCGGTTTTACAAGGCTTTTAAAGGATACCCCATTAATAGAAGAGCAAAAAGAGATAGTCTCTATTATAGAGGATAGCTCTAACAATCTTATCAGTATTGTCAATGATATTTTAGACTTCTCTAAGATCAAAGCAGGAAAGGTGGAGTTGGAAGTTATCTCTTTTAATCTTATAGAGAAATTTGAGGCTTCTATCGATACATATATAGCACAAGCGAGAGAGAAAGATATTGAACTAAAAGTACATGTTGATCCTCGTATTCCTATGGAGTTACTAGGTGATCCTACTAAGATATCGCAGATTATTACAAATTTGATAAGCAATGCTATCAAGTTTACACCTCGTGGTGGAGATGTTGAGATCTCAATTTCTGAACTATCAGATAGTAAAGATAATGTTGTTGTGAAGTTCTCAGTCAAAGATTCTGGAATAGGTATTGCTCCTGATGAGAAAGGAAAAATCTTTGATGCATTCTCTCAAGCAGATGTAAGTACAAGTCGAAAATATGGTGGTACAGGGTTGGGACTTAGTATCTCTAGTCAATTTATCAAGTATATGGGTGGAAAACTAGATATTGAGAGTCAAAAAGGAGAAGGGGCTAGTTTCTTCTTCTCTATCAAGTTTAAAAAATCGACTAATATTAGAGAGAGAAGAAAATTAAATTTAAATAGATTTAGAGTAGGGTATATCCCTCCTACTAATAATAGTAGAGTAGATAGAAGTTTAAAGGAGTATACGGAGTATTTAGGAGCAAAGTTTAGTATCTATGATCGTGATACTCTACTGCATCTTTTGGATAGTCAACTACCAGATCTTCTCTTTATCGATTATGCCTGTTTTGATAAAGAGGGTGAGATTGATGCCTTTATCGAACTTCCTGTAAAGATCGTACTTATCTCTTCAGGACATAGAAAAAAAGAGTTAGAGGTTATAAAAGATAGAATAGATAAGTTTCTTTATAAACCAGTGAATTTTAGTCGAACTATTAAATCTCTTGAGATACTAAAAGAGCATAAAAAAGAGACGGTAGATAGAGAAGACAAACCTCTAAAATTCAATGATGTTACTGCATTGGTAGCAGAGGATAATCTAGTCAATCAAAAGCTCATAAAAAGTGTATTAAATAGATTTGGTGTAGATGTTACTATAGTCTCTAATGGAGAAGAAGCGGTAGCCTACAGAAGAAAAGATGAGTATGATATAATTTTTATGGATGTGCAGATGCCTGTTATGGGAGGGATCAGAGCGACCGAAGAGATCTATAGCTTTGAGCTAGAAAATAACAAAAGGCATATACCTATTATTGCCTTAACAGCTAATGCCATAAGAGGAGATAAAGAGAAATATATTAGTGCAGGAATGGATGCTTATCTATCTAAACCGATGAATATAAATGAGTTAGAAGATGTACTTGTCAAATTTGTTCAAATTTAAGTTTTTTAATTTAATATAACAAATTTGTGTTATATATGTTATAATGAATCTAAAAAGAGTTTATTAATGAATAATTTTACAATACTATATGTTGAAGACAATGTTATAATTCAGAAGCTTGTAAAAATTGTATTAGAATCATCTTTTAAAGAGGTATTTTTAGCTAGTGATGGATTGGAAGGGATTGAGTTATACAAAGAGAAGAACCCTGATATTCTTCTTGTTGATATATCTATGCCAAATATGAATGGACTCGATATGATTAGGGAGATAAAGAGATTAAATTCCAATCAGAGGATAGCTCTCTTTACAGGTTATAATGATCTTGATTATCTAAATATAGCTATTAATATGGGGATTGATAAATATATTTTAAAGCCTCTAAAACCAAAAGAGATGCTCCAAGATTTGAATGATATTGCCAAATCATTAAAATTAGAGAATGAGCAGAAAGAGTATAATCGAGAGTTGGAGTTTGCCTCTCAACATGATGAGTTGACAGGTTTAGCAACAAGAACACTCTTTCATAGACTGTTAGAACAACTTGTACATCGTAGTGCTAGAGAAGATAAGCATGTTGCTATCTTAAGTATCGATCTAAATTTATTCAAACCTATTAATGATACTTATGGACATGATGCGGGAGATGCAGTACTCAAACGAGTAGCCAAAAACCTACTTAAATCTCTTCGAAAAGATGATGTTGTAGCAAGGTTTGGAGGAGATGAATTTGCTGTAGCTATTGGTTTTTTACATAAACACAATGAGGTTTTGATCTCTCTCAAACGAATAGAACAGAATTTTTTAGAGCCTGTAGTATATGAAGATGAGGGTATTGAGCATCATATCCCTGTATCTTTGAGTATAGGGGTCACCTTTCACTCTCCTAAATCTAATCCTATTAGTTCTGAGGCACTACTTATCCAAGCAGATAAGGCTATGTATAGTGCAAAAGAGTCAAAACGAATGTACTCCTTTTTTGATGCTGAAGAGGAGTCTAGGTTTAAGATAAAAGAGCAGAAAGCACAAGAGATAAAAGATGCGATAGAGAAAGGTGAATTTCTTCTCTACTATCAGCCTGTGATTGATATTAAAAGTGGGAAGATAGTAGCATTTGAGTCACTACTTCGCTGGAATCATCCCGTAGATGGGATTGTCTCTCCTGATGATTTTCTCCCTCACATTGTTCATAATTCTAAGATTATGTGTTCTTTAGGGAAATGGGTTATAGAGAGTGCTTTTGCTCAATTTGAGCTGTGGAGAGTTGATGGACATAATTTTTTATTGAGTATAAATATAAGTTCTCATGAGTTAGAGTCTCAAGAGTTTGTACCAATGCTCGAAGATCTGCTTAAGTTGTATCCTAATATTATGCCAAAGAGAATAGTTTTTGAGATTGTCGAAGATATGGCTATCAAAGATATAGGGTTAGCACATAGTGTTCTACAAGATATTAAAAAACTTGGCTTCAAGATAGCCTTGGATGATTTTGGAACAGGATTCTCTACACTCTCTTCTATCAAAAAATTCAAGGTTGATAGCATCAAAATAGACAAAAGTTTTGTGATGAGTATGCTCAAAGATAGCGAAGATCACTCTGTTGTCAATGCATCTATACAGATGGCAAAAGCTTTTGGATATAGAGTGATTGCTGAGGGTGTAGAGAGTAGGGAGCATCTCCCTGTTCTATTGGAGTTGGGGTGTGATAATGCACAAGGTTATGGGATAGCTAAGCCGATGCCCTCTAGAGAGGTCAACTCTTTTTATAAAAACTATTCCATTGATAATTAATTTTTAGGGAAGTTGGGTATAAGATAAAGGTTTAAAGGTTTTTTAGATATATTTCTAAAAAGATAAATTGGAGATATATTCATGAATATTACTATGCTCTATAGTAAACTTCACAGGGCTACAGTGACAGAGGCAAACCTTAATTATGTAGGTTCGATTACAATCGACCAAGATCTTTTGGACTCTGCCAACATGCGTGTAGGTCAAAAGATAGATATTGTCAATATCAATAATGGTGAGAGGTTTTCTACCTATATTATCGCAGGAGTGGCAGGTAAAAAAGAGATGTGTCTCAATGGTGCTGCTGCTAGAAAAGTACATGTTGGTGATAAAATCATTGTGATTGCTTATGCTTCAATGAGTGAAGAGGAAGCTGATGTTTTCGAACCAAAAATTGTCATTCTCGATGATGATAATATAATTGCACAAGAATTTAAAGGATTAAAGTAATGTTTGAAGGTTTAGACATGAGCAAAATGGGGCAGATGATGGAACAACTCCAATCTAAAGCCAAAGAGATTGAAGATCAAGCCAAATCAGTAACCATGACCGCCAAAGCAGGTGGTGGAATGATAGAAGTTACAGCAAATGGCACAGGAGAGGTGATTGATATTACTATTGATGAGACGATTTTAGAGGATAAAGAGTCTCTACAGATACTTCTTATTTCTGCTATTAATGATGTAACAAAAATGGTGGAGGATAATAAAAAATCTCAAGCTATGGGCATGATGGGTGGGATGAATCCTTTTGGAATGAATTAACCTTAAAGATTTCTTTAGTAATAAAATTAAAAAATAAGTTAAGTTTAAACTTTGTTTTAATATAATCACAATATATTTTAATAGAATAAAGGTAGATTATTATGAAAACAAATATTAAACTAACCGCTTTTACTTTGTTGTTTTTTACAACTATAGTTGATGCCAACAATACACCTTTAAAGCCAAAAGCTTTTTTAGACTCATATATCAAAAGTGATAAAAATATTTTTTTAGATATTAAAAATCAGGATTTATCTATACTAGAGTCCGTTGATTTGATAAAACCAGCTTCATTTTCTCCTTCTTGTAATCTAAATTTTGAAAAAATACTATCAAAACTTAAAAAATAGAACTTTCTGAGAGATAATTTTCTCTTGAATATTCTTTGGTTTTGTCACTTGAAAACCACTACTCTATTATATTTATAATAGTTTTTGATTATCTTCCTACTCTCTACTGTAACACTTGGTTACAAAGCTTATCTATCACTATAAAGCACAATAATTACACAATCTATTTAATGGTTTTTCTGCTAATATAAGTCTAATATTCTTCAATTTCTCACATCATCTGTGAAAATTTGTAACATAGAATAATATCTTTAACAAAGGAGTTCTAATGACTCATGTGATTAATAATCACCCCTATTTAGGTATCTTCTTCTTATTTGTGGTGACGGTAGTAGCATTTAATGCGACACTTATCGCTGCACGATTTGTGAGTAGAAAATTGGCAAAGCTTGACACAGAGAAGTTGAAGCTAACAATTTATGAGTGTGGACCAGAGGTAACCAAACAGCCTAATACCATCTCGACACAGTTTTATTTGATAGCTCTTCTTTTTATTCTGTTTGATGTAGAGATTATCTTTATGTTCCCTTGGGCTATTGATTTTAAACTGCTTGGTTGGTTCGGATTTGCAGAGATGATTCTGTTTATCGTACTTTTAACACTTGGATTTGTATATGCATGGAAAAAAGGAGCACTTGAATGGCACAGCATCAAATAAATTACGCATCAGCTGGTGGCTTACCTATAGCACTAACTTCAGTCGATCATCTAATTAACTGGGGACGAAGTAACTCACTTTGGCCTTTGACTTATGGACTCGCTTGTTGTGCGATTGAAATGATGGCAGCGGGAGCTTCTCGATATGACTTCGATAGAATGGGAACAATCTTTAGAGCTTCCCCTAGACAGTCAGATGTAATGATACTTGCAGGAACACTCTCTAAAAAACACTCAGAGTTTGCACGAAGACTCTATGATCAGATGACAGAACCAAAATGGGTTATCTCTATGGGTTCATGTGCTAATACAGGTGGTATGTTTAACACCTATGCAACAGTTCAAGGTGTTGATAGAATCATACCTGTGGATATCTATCTTCCTGGTTGTGCCCCTCGTCCTGAGACACTTCAATATGCGATGATGATGCTTCAAAAGAAGATCAGAAGAGAGTCCGCAAATATGAACAATAATACAAAACAGAACTTAAGGTTAATATAATGAGAAAATATGTACCAAAAGACAATGTTCAGGCTAAATCGTACTATACAGATAGATACCATGTTGTACCTAGTACACCTAGATTTGATGTTAGTACAGACGAAGTCTTTGCTAAACAGCTAGAGGCTTTAAAAGCAAAAATAGAAGTAAAAAGAGCTGAGATTCAACTAGGACAGATGATCGTTGAGATTAATCATCAAGATAACTTTAAAGCGTTAGAAGTTCTTAAGAGTGAGTGTGACTATGCAATGCTCTCAGAGATGAGTGCAGTAGACTACTTGGCAAAAGATGGAACTTTTGAAGTTTTTTATCAGATGTTGAATCTTAAGGATGTAAAGAGAATGCGTCTTGTTATGAGAATAGAGCAAGGTTTAGCTGTTGAGTCTGTTGTTCCTCTATATAAGTCAGCAAACTTTGCAGAGCGAGAGATGTTTGATATGTTTGGGATTAAATCAAATAATCATCCATTTATGAAGAGAATCTTGATGCCTGATGATTGGGAAGGTCACCCACTTCTAAAAACTTATCCACTACAGGGTGATGAGTTTGCTTCATGGTATGAGGTAGATAAGATCTTTGGAAAAGATGCTAGGGAAGCAATTGGACCTGAGATTAGAGATCAATCACAGATTAATAGATATGATACTAAGCGATTCTCAAGGGTAGGTTATGAAGTTCCATTTGGTGCTGATATTTCCGAAGGGGAAACCAAGACACCAATTGAGTATAGTAAAACACTCCTTGTTGATTATCAAAAAGCAGATGGTGTTAAACCAGCAGAGCATAGAAAGTAGAGGGAGAAAAATATGCAACAACCAAATAAATTATCTCCATTTTTTGAAAACCTCAATTTTGAGCGTGAAGACAACACCATGGTTATCAACTTTGGTCCACAGCACCCATCAGCACATGGTCAGTTAAGACTAGTATTAGAGCTTGATGGTGAGCAGGTGGTCAAAGCATATCCAGATATTGGGTATCTTCACCGTGGTATTGAAAAAATGGCTGAAAACATGACTTATAATGAGTTTTTACCAACTACAGATAGACTTGATTATATCGCGTCTACTTCAAACAACTACGCTTATGCATTAGCTGTAGAGAAGCTTTTAGGTATAGAAGCTCCAAGAAGAGCTCAAGTTATTAGAACAATACTACTTGAACTCAACAGAATCATCTCTCACCTCTTCTTTGTTGCAACTCATGCACTAGATGTTGGTGCGATGTCTGTATTCCTCTATGCTTTCCGTGAAAGAGAGTTCGCTATGGACTTAATGGAAGACTATTGTGGTGCAAGACTTACTCACTCATCTGTTAGAATTGGTGGAGTTCCTTTGGATATTCCAGCAGGATGGATGGCTCAGATGAGAAACTTCTGTAAAACAGTAGATTATGAGCTAGAGCATACATATAATGCACTTTTGCAGGAGAATAGAATCTGGAAAATGCGTCTCGAAGATGTAGGTGTTATCTCTGCTGAAGATGCTCTATCTTGGGGCTGTTCAGGTCCAATGCTTAGAGGTTCTGGTATTCGGTATGACATAAGAAAAGAGGAGCCATATGAACTCTACTCTGAGTTAGATTTTGATGTTCCTATAGCTGATACAAATGACTCTTATGGTCGTTATAGACTCTATATGGAAGAGATGAAGCAGTCAACAAAGATGATTAGACAGTTGATTTTGAAGTATGATGATACAGAGCCACAGTTGATGGCACATGCTCCTCAATATATATCTGCTCCAAAAGAGGAGATTATGACTCAAAATTATGCATTGATGCAACACTTTGTATTGGTAACTCAGGGGATGAGACCACCAAAAGGTGAGGTATATGTACCAACAGAGTCTCCAAAAGGAGAGCTTGGTTTCTATATTAAATCAGAGGGTGAACCATACGCTTATAGACTTAAGTGTAGAGCGCCTAGTTTCTTCCATACAGGACTACTTCAAGAGATTTTAGTAGGTACTTATATAGCAGATGTTGTTACGATTATTGGTACTACCAATATTGTATTTGGTGAAGTAGATAGATAGGAATAGGAGAAAAATATGCAAAGATATGATTTAAGACATTTACATGAAAACTTCTATGACAGAATGGGTGAGCTTATTGAGTCAGGACTTAAAGTTGGCGAAGTAGGTATCTTCCTTTTTGAAGTAGGGGACTTCTCTTCTATTCAGAAATCAGCTGATTTTGTTAGAGCAACAGGTCACGATCTTATGAACTCACTAAAGTTCAATGAGGTTGACTGGACGATTGTTATCAAAAAAGTTAGTGCTGATGAGATAGCAAAGAGAAAAGTGGCATCTGAAGAGGCATCAAAACTTGCTGAAGAGCAGAGAATCGAAGCTGAGAGAGTAGCCAAAGAGAAAGCAGAGGCAAAAGCCAAAGCTGATGCAGAGAAAAAGGCTGCTGCTGAGGCAAAAGCTAAAGAGGAAGCTGAAAAAGCTGCTGCTGAGGCGAAGGCCAAAGAGGAAGCTGAAAAAGCTGCTGCTGAGGCAAAGGCCAAAGAGGAAGCTGAAAAAGCTGCTGCTGAGGCAAAAGCTAAAGAGGAAGCTGAAAAGGCTGAGGCTGAGGCAAAAGCCAAAGAGGAAGCTGAAAAGGCTGCTGCTGAGGCAAAAGCCAAAGAGGAGGCTGAAAAGGCTGCTGCTGAGGCAAAAGCCAAAGAGGAGGCTGAAAAGGCTGCTGCTGAGGCAAAAGCCAAAGAGGAAGCGGAAAAGGCTGAGGTTGAAGTGAAGGCTAAAGAGGAGGCTGAAAAATTTGCTGCTGATGCAAAAGCTAAAGAGGCTGTTCCAGCTAAAAAAGCACCTGTAAAGAAAGCACCTGTTAAAAAAGCACCTGTAAAGAAAAATACAGCAAGAAACAAAAAGGCTAAATAATGTCAAAACTACTCTTCTCTACTTGGCAAGGTGAACTTATCGACAATCGTGGTAAGTCACTTGATGAGTGGAGTGAGTCAGGGTTTAGACTTCCTGAAACCTATCATGGAGAGCGAGACTCAAAAGCATTTATTGGATGGGATGGTGTAGCCATCTTTGATGAAGATATAGATGCTGTTGAGTTGGCGAACCAGTACGCTGCACAGTACCAAGAGTACTCTGAGGCGTGTGGTCGTTGTGCTCCAGGACGATGGGGAGGAAAGATTCTCTATGACTTACTCGACAAGATAGCTAGAGGCGAGGGAAGTCATGATGATGTTTCACATTTAAAAGAGATCGGTCGTACTATGATGACCACCTCCAAGTGTGAAATTGGAAAGACTGTTCCTAAGCCTATATTAGATTTGATGGAGCATTATAAAGAGCAGTTTGATACCTGTATTGATGCACAGATACCATCACGACACTACCAAGGAGATACTTCGTATATCGCTAAAGTAACAGCACCTTGTACTGATATGTGTCCTGCTAGTGTTGATATTCCTGCATATATTGAGGGTGTAAGAGATATGGTATTTACCGACTCTCTTGCTGCTACTAGACAGACAATGCCATTGGCACATACCTGTGGGCGAGTATGTCCTCATCCATGTGAAGATGCTTGTAGACGAGCCAACCTAGATGAGCCTATTTCGATTATGGAACTCAAAAGACTTGGTGCTGATTATGAGACAGATCATGGATTGGATTGGTTACATCCACAAGAGCCAAAGCCATTGCGAAATGATGGTAAAAAAGTGGCTATTATTGGAGCAGGACCTGCTGGACTTACCGCAGCATACTATCTAGCACTAGAGGGTATCAAGGTTGATATATTTGAAGAGCTACCTGTTAATGGTGGTGAAGTTGCAGTAGGTGTTCCTGAGTATAGAATGCCAATTGACAAGTATAACAAAGATATTGATCTGGTACTTGAAATGGAAGCAGTATCTATTACTAACAACCATCGCGTCACAGCAGAACGCCTCAAAGAGATAGAGGCTGAGTATGATGCGACTATGCTTGGATTTGGTGCTAGACTCTCCAAAAAAGTTCGTGCCAAAAATGAGAACCCAAAAATGGGTGGTTATTGGGGTGCGATAGAGATGCTAGACAAAGTAAACCTATGGCACAAATATGGTATTGGATCTCCTGCTTCAAATGAGCTAGAGGGTAAAACTGTCGTCTGTGTTGGTGGTGGATTTACCTCTATGGATGTTGTGAGATGTTCGATTCGTGAAGGTGCAAAAAAAGTAATTATGCTCTATCGTAGAGATGAAAAAACTATTATCCGAAATACAACTTATGAAGAGTATCATGAGGCTGTAGAAGAGGGTGTAGAGTTTATCTTCCACTCTTCGATCGAAGAGATCTTTGATGATGGAGATAATATCAATAAGCTCAAAGTCAATAAGTTTGAGCTTGTCCCTAATCCTGATGGAGGAAGAGCTCAATTGGTCAAGATAGAGGGTGGCGATTTTGAACTAGAAGTTGACTATCTTATCCCTGCTGTATCTCAGTCGCTTGATCTACAGATCATGCCTGAAGAGTGGGACATCAAGATGACATCTTGGAGTTCTATTTTGACTAATGGTAAGGACTATATGACCTCTCGTGAAGGGCTTTTTGCTGCTGGAGATTGTGAATATGGGCCTATGACTATTGTTCATGCTGTAAAACAGGCTCGTCGTGCTGCTTCTGTCATTAGCCGTTATATATATGATGGTAAATGTACACTTACAGATGACGAGATCATGGAAGATCACTTAGAGAGACTCAAAGTCTACAACAAAAAAGAGGTGATCACAGGATGGATGCCAGGAATTCCTCGACAAGAGAGTGAAAAACTTGGTGTTGATGAGAGAAAGTATACTCAACGAGAAGTTAACCTTGGGTTTACTGGTGAAGAGGCGATAGCAGAAGCAGAGCGTTGTATGCGATGTTACTATATATCGATGGTGGCAGTCTAATGAGTGGTGCAAGAAATATAGAGCCAAAAGCTATAAACTTAACTATTGATGGAAAAGCCTGTTCAGGATTTTTTGGACAGACTATTTTGGAGATTGCTAGAGAAAATGATATTTATATCCCAACTATGTGTTACCTACCCAAGGTACTACCTATCGCATCATGTCGTATGTGTGTGGTAGATGTTGAGGGTGTAGACGGGATGATCCTCTCTTGCCAAGAGAAAGCAACTGATGGTGCTGTGATCAATACTCAAAACAGTGAACTCAATAGAGAGAGACAGAACATTATGAAGCTCTATAATGTCAACCACCCACTTGAGTGTGGTGTGTGTGACAAGAGTGGAGAGTGTGACCTTCAGAACAAGACAATGGAGTTTGGTGTATCTAATCAGAACTTTACAGTTAAAGATATACACCGTCCTGTCCAGAACTGGGGTGCTGTCTCTTATGATCCTGCTCTTTGTATTATGTGTGAGAAGTGTGTGAGAGTCTCAACAGAGATTACAGGTGATGAGGCACTCAAAGTAAAATTTGGTGGATATAGCTCAACTATCGAAAATGTAAAGCAAGATGCCAACTATAAAACTTTAGGTGAAGCAGCAGCTGTCTGTCCTGTGGGTGCGTTGGTTGATACCAACTTCAAATACTCAGCAAATGCTTGGGAGCTTGAAAAAATCCCATCATCTTGTCCTCACTGTGGAGCAGGTCATGATATAACTTATGAGATCAAAAATGGTCAAGTTTATCGTGTCACTAACCATGCTGAGTTCTCAACTCTCTGTAGTGCGAGTCGTTATGGGTTTGATTTTGATAATGGTGATGTATCCAAAGATGCTGTAGCTTTTAAAAGTGCAGTAAGTGCATTTGAAAAGGCAGGAACAGTTATCTTTTCAAATGAGATCTCAAATGAAGAGGCGTTGATCCTTCAAAAACTCAAAGAGACTAAAGGGTATAAGCTTGTCTCTCATGAGGCTAGAGCATATCAGAAGTTTATGAGTGCTTATGGCTCTATAACGGGCAAGTCACTCTATAGTGGAACGCTAGGTGCTATAAGCAAATCACGAGCTGTAATTGTCATGGGAACGCGTATCAATGATGACGCTCCTATTGTCAAATATCATATTAATATGGCTAGTAAATGGCAGAGAGCAAGAGTCGCTTATATGCATCCTATTGTTGATAGTGAGATACAGAATATTGTGACTCAGTTTATCAAGTATGAGGCAGGGAGTGAAGAGGGTGTAACAGCTCTTCTTGTAGATACACTTCTAAAGGATGTAGAGATTCCTGATAGTATCCAAAAAGTGCTAAATGATTTGGATATTGGAAATCTCTCTGCTGAGTCAAATGTTGGAGAGGAGGAGCTAGAGGCTCTAGCTAAATCTCTGATCAAAAAAGTGGGTCTCTCTTTGGTTGTGGGTTCTGATTTATATGCTCACCCAAGAGCAGAAAATATTGCCAAGATGATTGCTCTGCTTGAGAAGTATGCAGGGTTCAATGTGATCTGTATCCCACCTGCTGGAAACGGTATGGGAATCTCACAGATCTGTGATCTTGATGATGATATAGAGGGTGCTACTATCGGTTACAATGTAAAAGGTGATTTCACTCTCTCTGCTCTAGGTGAGGGTGATCTTGATATGCCTTCCTTTATCCAGCAAGAGGGGACACTAACTGCTTTTACAAAGAGAGTTGTACCTATGAATGTAGCGATGGCATATGGAGGTTACACTCTCAACGATATAGCCAATGCTATAGGGTTAGATGCTGAGTATACAATAGATTATACCAAAGAGCTTCCTGTCTCAAAAGGGTTCAAGGCAGTAGAGTTTGACTCTCTTCCTGACTACTTTGATGCAGATGGTAAGGAGCATAGAGGTTATATCTTGGATGAGATTGAGGTTTCAATAGAAGAGTCTATAGATGAGCCTGTGGAGATAGAGGGGATCGATGGAGCAGTTATATACAACTGTAATCCACAAGAACACTTCTCTGCGTTTACAGGAAAGTCTAAAAACTTATCGGTTGAGGCGAACCTTTTGGGATCACAACAGTTTGCAACAGCATCAAAATTGACAGATGGTGATACGATACGCTACACTATTGATGGTGTAGAGTTTACAAGAGTGTTTAAGATTGATACATCTTTAAAGGGAACAATAGCCCTTAATCCTACATTTGACATGGGATTAAGTACGGCTTTGCTATCCTCTTATAGATTTAGTAGATTAGAAAGAGTAGGAAGCTAATATGAGCGAAGTACAAACAGTAGAAAACATGGTTAGCATTAAAATCGATGGTATAGAGTATAAGGCAAAAGAGGGTGAATATATCCTCAATGCTGCTCGTGCCAACGATGTGTTTATCCCTGCTATCTGTTACTTGACAAGATGTTCACCGACACTGGCGTGTCGTCTCTGTCTTGTTGAAGCTGATGGAAAACAGGTTTATTCATGTAATGCAAGAGTCAAAGAGGGTATGGAGATTACGGTTGACACTCCAGCCATACTAGAAGAGCGTAGAGCTATGATGGAAGTATATGATGTCAACCACCCACTACAGTGTGGTGTGTGTGATCAGAGTGGTGAGTGTGAGTTACAGAACTATACACTTGAACTTCAAGTTGATTCTCAATCTTATAGTATCCCTGATACAAAAAGAGAGACAAAAAATTGGAGTAGTGTACTTCACTATGATGCAGGTCTCTGTATTGTATGTGAGAGATGTACAACAGTATGTAAAGATATGATCGGTGATGCAGCGATCAAGACAACAAAAAGAGGTGGAGCTTCACTAGATAAGGGGTTAAAAGGTTCTATGCCAAAAGATGCTTACTCTATGTGGAATAAGCTTCAAAAGTCTATCATCGCTCCTAGTAATGGAACAGAACATACAAACTGTTCAGATTGTGGTGAGTGTGTAGCTGTCTGTCCAGTTGGGGCATTAGTAAGTAGAGATTTCCAATATACTACAAATGCTTGGGATCTCAAAAAGATACCCGCAACTTGTGCTCACTGTAGTAGTGGATGTCAAATTTACTATGAGACAAAACCAGCATCAATCGAAGATAGAACCCAGAAGATCTTCCGTATAAGCAATGAGTGGAACTATGTATCACTATGTGGAGCAGGTCGATTTGGTTATGACTTTGAAAACAGAGTTGCAACAAAAGATGAAGAGGCATTTGCTAAAGCTATCGAAGCGTTTAACAAAGCAAAAGTGATTCACTTTAACTCAACTATTACAAATGAAGAGGCATTGATGCTTCAGACACTCAAAGAGAAAAAAGGGATCAAGCTCATTAACCGTGAAGCTAGAGCATTCCAAAGATTTTTGAGCTTCTATAACAAAGCATCTGGAAACTCACTATATACACTTGACTTTAAACAGGTGATGGCTAGTGATTTTGTTATGTCTGTAGGTTCAAGCCTTAGAAATGACAATCCAAATGCGAGATATGCCTTTAACAATGTTCAAAAGATGAATAAAGGTGCAGGTTTATATTTCCATCCAGTAGGAGACATGCTAGTACCTACTTTTGGTAAAAATATTGAGACATTTGCTCATAAAGTTGGTCATGAAGAGGCAGCTCTTCTTATGATTATAAAACTCTTTGCAGATCAAGACAAGCTTCCAAGCTCAGTCAAAGATCAGCTTGAAACTGATTTTGTAGCATTACTTGGTGGAGATACAGCAAAATTTGAAAAATCTTTGACTAAAATGTTGAAGAAAAAAGAGAGCTTTGCATTGATGGTTGGTGAAGATCTATATTTCCATCCAAAAGCAGAAAACCTTGCAAAACTGATAGCTGTTATTGAGACATCAAGTAGTGTAAGAGTAGCGATGATTCCACCAAAGACTAACTCTTTGGGTGTAGCTCTTATCTGTGATCTTGATGATTCAGCTGATGGTTATACTATCGGTTACAACGAAACAGGTGACTTTAGATTATCTGCTTTAGGTGATGGCGATTTGGATATTCCTGCTATGAATCAACAAGAGGGAACTTTGACCAATATGCATAAGAGGGTAACTCCTACTAATGTAGCGTTGGAGTATCATGGTTATACTCTTAATGATATTATGAGAGAGGTTGTATCTGCACCTAAATATACTATCGGTTGGACTCCTCATCTTCCAACAGATAAAGGATTCCAAGCTGTAGAGTTTGACTCTCTTCCAAATGGTTATACCAATGCAGGAGTTGAGAATAGAGGTTATCTTCTAAGCACAACTTCAACAGATGCAGAGGAAGTTTCAGTAGATAAGTTTGAAGAGAGTATCGCTTTAGAGGGTGATATTGCCTACAGATGTAATCCTCAGAGACAGTTCAATGACTTTACAGACAAAGCTCATCAGATTTTTGAAGAGTTTGCACTCTATGCAAGTCCAGCTAGAGCCGAAGCTTTAGGCAAAAAAGTTGAGATTGAATTTGAGAGTGGTAGCTTGACATTGGATGTTATAGTTGATGATAGGATGGAGGGTGACATTGTTGCTGTTCCTGACTTTAAAAGCAGTGCGAATATCTATGAACTCTTTGGTGAGTCTCGGTATCAAACAGTAACAATTAAGGAGGTGTAAATATGGACGCAACAGTATTACCAGAAGTAACCGCCGCTGGGGTCATTATCAAAGCAGTTTTGATCTTAGCCGTGATTGCAGCTATTGCAGGTTTCGGTACATATATCGAAAGAAAAATACTTGCATTTATGCAAAGAAGGTTTGGACCAATGCATGTTGGTCCTCATGGATTATTACAGTTGGCAGCTGATGGTATTAAACTCTTTACAAAAGAGGATATTATCCCTCAACATGCCAATAAAATTATATTTGCAATTGCACCAGTGATTACAGCAGCTACAGCATTTATTGCTCTAGCAGCAGTTCCTGTTTTTCCTGACTTTACTATCCCTTTTATTGATGTTTTTGTACCATCAATCGCTTCGGATATTAATGTAGGGATTCTGTTTGTATTAGGTATGATGGCAGCGGGTCTATATGGTCCACTACTTGCAGGTATGGCTCAGGCAAACAAATGGGGTATCATCGGTTCAGCTAGAACAGCGATTCAGTTCCTCTCTTATGAAGTTGTTACAGGTCTTTCGATCTTAGCACCTATCATGATGGTTGGATCTCTATCATTTGTTGACTTTAATGATTATCAGACCAATGGCTATTGGATGGTTGTATATCAACCAGTAGCATTTGTTCTATTTTTGATTGCAGGATTTGCTGAGACCAACAGAACACCATTTGACCTACTAGAGCATGAAGCAGAGATTATCTCAGGATATGTAACAGAGTACTCAGGTATGAGATGGGGACTCTTTTTCATCGGTGAGTATGCAAACATGATCACTATTGGTGTTGTGGCATCGGTTGTTTTCCTTGGTGGATATAACGACTTCTGGATCTTCCCAGGTTGGTTTATGATTATTGGTAAGATCGCCTTCTCATTCTTCTTTATGTTATGGGTAAGAGCAGCTTGGCCACATGTTAGACCAGATCAACTTATGTGGTTGTGTTGGAAAGTATTAATGCCATTGGCAGTACTAAATGTTGTTATCACAGGTATTGTGATGATGATAGTGTAAGGAGTAGAGATGAGTTTAGAAAAGTTTAAAAGCAGAAATGTTGGAACACAAAATTACAAGATGTTAGACTTAGACCACACTCCTATTAGTGGGATGGGTAAGTTTAAACAAGTGGTCTCCCGAACCTTCAAACCAGAGCTGTTTGTAGGTCTGTGGGTAACATTTAGAGAGATGATAAATGCACTCCTTAAGGGTAAAATGCATACTACTCAATATCCATTTGAGAAGTTACCTATCTCTCCTAGATATAGAGCTATTCACGATATGCTTAGACTACTAGAGAGTGGTCACTATAGATGTATCGGATGTGGTCTTTGTGAGAAGATATGTATCTCTAACTGTATCACAATGGATACTAAATATGATGAGAATCAGCGTAAAGAGGTGAGTGAATATACCATCAACTTTGGTCGATGTATCTTCTGTGGATACTGTGCTGAAGTTTGTCCTGAGTTGGCAATTGTTCATGGGCAACGGTATGAGACAGCATCTGAGCAGAGAGCAAGTTTTTCTCTCTTTGAAGATATGTTGACACCTATTGATAAACTAAATCTTCAAGAAGAGTATGAAGGTTTTGGTGCGGTTAGTCCTAATGCTGATGATAACATCAAAAAAACGCCATTAGCGTACTAAGAAGGAGAAGAATATGTATGAAGTAATAGCCTTTTATGTCTTTGCAATATCGACCACGATACTGTTTATGATTACGGCGATGAGTAAAAATGTTCTGTATGCAATGACATCATTGGCAGCAGGAATGGTGATGATTTCAGGATTCTTCTTCCTTTTGGGAGCAGATTTCTTGGGTGTTGTTCAGTTGATAGTTTATGTTGGTGCAGTTATGGCACTTTATGCCTTTGCTATGATGTTCTTTGATGCTACAAAAGATATTAAAGAGCATCATGGAAGTTCAGCACTAGTTTTTTTACTAGGTGGACTTTTGGCATTGGTTTTTGTAGTGATCTTCTCTGCTCCAATTATTGGAGAAAATATTGAAGCACTATATCCGATTGTTGAGGGTGTAGGTAATGCAGAAGCAGTTGGTATGGTACTATTTACTAAATATTTAGTTCCTTTTGAGGTAGCAGCAGTTATGTTGCTTGTTGCAATGATTGCTGGTATTATTCTTGCTGGTAAAAAGATGGATCACTCACTTACTACTAGTGATGATGAAGATGATTATTCAGATGAGATTTTAAAGGAGAGCAGATGATAGGTATTAGTCACTACCTTATACTATCAGGTATCCTGTTTAGTATAGGATTTATGGGTGTGCTTAGAAGAAAAAATCTTCTAATGCTATTCTTTGCTACAGAGGTGATGCTAAATGCAGTAAATATCGCCTTTGCAGCAATAGGAAATTATTATGGTGATTTATCAGGTCAAATGTTTGCCTTTTTTGTCATCGCTGTTGCAGCTTCAGAGGTTGCTGTTGGATTGGGTCTTCTAATCGTTCTTTATAAAAAGTATGGTTCACTTGACTTAGATGTTATCGCATCAATGAAAGGATAATAGATGGAAAGTTTAGTATATATAGCACTCTTTGCCCCTTTCGTTGGGTCTCTGTTTGCTGGACTGTTTTTTGCAAGAAAACCTAAGACTCACCTTGTTGGGATCGTAGCTTCTGCTCTTATTGGTATCGCATTTATATCTTCTGTCTCTCTAGCTTTTCATGTTGCAGAGTTTGGACAGATAGAGGTTCATATGATGAACTGGATCTCGGCTGGTGATTTAACAATCCCATTTGGTTTCCTTGTAGATGAAGTCTCTGTAACCATGATGCTAGTTGTAACTTTGGTTTCAACTATCGTTCATATCTACTCTACAGGGTATATGAATCATGATAGATCATACAACAGATTCTTTGCTTATCTCTCAGCGTTTGTTTTCTCTATGATGATCTTGGTCATGAGTGACAACTTTGCTGGTCTCTTTATCGGTTGGGAAGGTGTTGGTGTCTGTTCATGGTTGCTAATTGGTTTCTGGTATCACAAAGAGGACAAAACATTTGAAGAGAATCCTTCAATCTCTCCATCATGGGCAGCAAACGAAGCGTTTATTATGAACCGTATCGCTGACCTTGGTATGTTGGTTGGTATCTTCCTTATATATTGGAATACAGGTTCACTTCAATACAATGTAGTATTTGATGCATTGCCAAATCTTGCAGATGGTCTTTTGGTCTCAATTGCTATTGCACTCTTTATTGGTGCAATGGGTAAATCGGCTCAGTTCCCTCTACATACATGGCTTACAGATGCGATGGAAGGTCCTACACCAGTATCTGCGTTGATTCACGCAGCGACAATGGTAACAGCAGGGGTTTTCTTGGTAATTAGAGCAAACCCACTCTTCTCATTGGATGCAGTACATGGAGTATCTATGTTTATTGCATCTCTTGGAGCATTTGTAGCATTCTATGCAGCATCTATGGCACTAAGTGCAAGAGATATTAAGAGAATTGTTGCACTGTCAACTCTATCTCAGTTAGGATATATGTTTGCTGCTGCTGGTCTTGGTGCATATTGGATTGCACTTTTCCACCTTGCTGCACACGCATTCTTTAAAGCGTTATTATTCTTGGGTGCAGGTAATGTTATGCACGCAATGGATGATGAGCTTGACATCTTTAAGATGGGGGGAATGAGAAAGGTAATGAGAGGCTCATATATCTATATGGGTATCGCTTCATTTGCACTAGCAGGTCTTCCTATCATGGCTGGTTTCTACTCAAAAGATGCAATCATTGAGACAGCATTTAATGATGGTAGCTTTATTATTTGGGGAATCTTGGTAATCACAGCAGGTATGACTGCATTCTATAGCTTTAGACAAGTATTCTTTACTTTCCACGGTGAAGAGCGTTATAAAGCACTTGGCTTCCACCCACATGATATGTATAAGTATGTATTGGTAGCTATGGCTCCATTGGCTGCTCTTGCTATCTCTTTTGGTTGGTTTATGGAGAGCTATAAAGAGTTTATTACCAAAAATCTTCCAGAGTATAATATGAGTCATCATACTCATAGTATAGCTTGGTTACTTGGATCACTTGTAATTGTTTTTGCAGTTGTAGGTATTATAATCGCTTACAAAAAATATACAGGAAGAGGTAGAAATGCATGGAAAAGAAATGAGGAGTTTGAGAAAACATTCATATATAAATTGGTAGCAAACCAATACTATGTACCTCATTTCTATGATCAGTTTATTGTTCAGCCATATACAGTTGCTTCAGCGAAATTCTGGGAATTAGATAAAGCTGTAGTTGATGGTACAGTTGATGTGATTGCTAAGATTATCTACGTCACAGGTGATGCCTCAAGAGGTATGCAGAATGGTAACCTATCCTCATACCTTAACTGGATGGGTGCAGGTACACTACTATTAGTATTGGCTTCAGCAATCGCTGTTGTCATAGGTTAAGGAGGGGTTATGAATCATATATTAAGTATATTAATATTTTTCCCAGCACTGGCTGGTATATTAGGATTTGTTGTAGATAAGAGATCAGCCAAAGCGTATGGTATCTCTGTTGCAGCAGTAGAGTTTTTGCTCTCCATATGGTTATGGATGAGTTTTGATGGAAGCAATGCTGGTATGCAGTTTACTGAGTTTGCTCCAATTATTTCACAGTTTGGTATCTCATACAACTTAGGTGTTGATGGTATCTCACTATTTATTGTGATTATGGCAGCTCTGATTACACTACTTGGAATTATCCTATTGGATGAGACAAAGATTGACAACATGAAAAACATGATTGTCTCTCTACTCTTCCTAGAGATGACAATGGTTGGTGTATTTTTATCACTAGATGCTATTATCTTCTATCTCTTCTGGGAGCTTTCTCTTGTACCTATGCTATATATCATTGGTGCATGGGGTGGACCTACTAGAGTCTATGCAGCTGTTAAGTTCTTCTTGTATACCTTTGCTGGTTCATTGATAATG
>Ga0256827_10000319_pt1 | contig 28945 bp, 28 predicted proteins | sample CV84metaG_FD_185977 | JGI IMG/M metagenome (GOLD analysis project Ga0256827, IMG submission 185977) | Hydrothermal vent microbial communities from East Pacific Rise, Pacific Ocean - CV84 | ecosystem: Environmental > Aquatic > Marine > Hydrothermal vents | place: Pacific Ocean: East Pacific Rise...
TAGAATAATATCTTTATCCAAAACATAACTTGGGCTTTGAAAATTCCAAACTATTTTTTCAGGAATTATTATGTCATCAACTATCTCTCAAGTTCATGTTTCTTCTTCTGCTACTTCTCCGGTTCAGATCTCTTCCTCTATTACCTCTCAAGTTCATGTTGTTTCTTCTATTATTTTATTATCAATAAAAATACTTTTTTCTATAAATACATTTTCATCTTCTTTTGAGGTTATCTTAAATTTAAATTCAAATTCTCATTTAGTTAATTCTACTGTATTTGGATTACATTTATTTTCTTCTCAGGTTGTATATCAAAATCAAAAATCTATTTCACATAAATATCAACTTTCCTTTATGTCTCAAGTAAAACTATCTCTTAAATCTAAATTTATTTTACAAATTTCTTTAGTTTCATCACAAATATATTTATCTAGAATAATATCTTTATCCAAAACATAACTTGGGCTTTGAAAATTCCAAACTATTTTTTCAGGAATTATTATGTCATCAACTATCTCTCAAGTTCATGTTTCTTCTTCTGCTACTTCTCCGGTTCAGGTTGTTTCTCAAGTTCATGAATTTAAATCTAAAACAATTATTTTTTCTCATTTAACACTTGTTGAGTAGTAAAATTCATCTTCTAAATCTCAATTATTATCATATAAGAATAGTTCCTCTGATGAATTATTTAATGTAATTTTTGTTTCAGGTCTAAAATATTTCCTTGATTTTCAAGATTCTATAATATCTCAATATCAAAAATCATATTGTTTTCATCATTTATCTTCAAAAGTAAATCAATTCAAATCTACATCTGAATTACCTCAATTATACAATTCTATATATTCTAAATTTTTATCATCTGTTGTATTTGGAAATATTACTGAAAATGAGATTTGAGCAAATAATTGGTTAAACGAAACAAAAAACAAAAGAATAATACTAATAATATTTTTTATCTTCATAATATATTTATTTTTTAATATAAAATAGTATATTTAAGTTAATTATTATGTTTAAATTAAGCATTATATTTTTAAAATATTTAATTTTAATATAAACATATTAATTATATATAATTTATTATCTGAAAAACTTACTCCAAATAAATCTAATAGCAATCCTTATAGCATTTCAATTACTTTGTCATTTAGATAAACTATATTCTGTATATTTTATATCAACTGGAACCTCCCTATATTTTATTTTTTTATTTGCTACAATATCAATAATTTCTGAAGCATGTCCCATTCAATCAATAGTAATTTTCAATTTATCTAGTATCTTTTTTCTAAAAACTCTATATCAATTATGTGTATCAGTTAAATGTATTTGAGAAAGAAAAAAAGTAAACAAAATTGCTAATTTTAGAATAATTCTTCTAGAAGTAGGTATATTTGATTTTGTTTTTCATACAAATCTAGAACCAAAAACTATATCTATTTTGTTATTTTCATCTAATATTTTATAAAACTTTTTCAAATCCCCTAAGCTATGTTGTCAATCTGCATCAAAACAAACAACATAATCCATTTTTCAATATCTTCTTAAATATTCAAATCAAGTTTCTAAACTTGCTCATTGTCCTCTATTTTTTAAATGATTTAATAAAACAATTTTTTCTCAAAACTTTTCTAAAATAACTCTTGAATTATCAGAACTTCCATCATTTATAACTAAAATATTTTTATATCACTTAGCTAAAATATTATTAATAGTTTTTTCTAAAACTGGTCATTCATTAAATACTGGAATAACAAAAACTTCTTTTCATTTTATTTCTTTTTTAGAACTATTTTCAATAGCAATCTCTCTAATTAATTCTGTAATACTTTCCTTGTTTTCTACATGTTTTGAAAGAAGTAATAATACAAAATAAACTAAAAAAATTACTGAAGAATATACAAGTAAATCAGCTCATCTTTGTAAACCAAAAAATTTACCAAAATCATTTAAAAAACTAGGAAAAAATGTAAAAACTAATAATCAAATTCACATACTAAAAAACACTAAAAAATGTAAGGCATTAAACTTTTGTTTTTTTGCAATATGAGTAACTAAAAGCAAAATAATAATTGCTGATAATATAAGTAATATTTGTAATAAGTTCATAATATATTTTATTATAAATAATTTAATTATTAAAAATTAAAATTATTATTTATTTTAAAGTTAGTAATTTAGTTACTAGTATATATAAAAAGCCTAATATATAAAATATATTAGGCTTTTTATGTTAAAAACTACTCTTATTTGTTAAAAAGTTCCTCTATATCCTGTCTAATCTGACTAATTAAATCTAAATCAGTTAATTTAGCTATTTTTAAATCAGGAACTCATGATTGTTTTAATCAATAAACTTCCCCTGGACCTCTAATTTCTAAATCAATTTCAGCTAATTCAAATCAATTATTTGTTCTTTCCATTGCTTTTAATCTATCCGTTTTTTGTTGTTTTGTAGGGAACAAGTAACAATATGATTGATATTTCCCTCTACCAACTCGTCATCTAAATTGATGAAGCTGACTTAAACCAAACCTTTCAGCTCACTCTATACACATAATAGTTGCATTTGGAACATCAACTCAAACTTCAACAACTGAAGTACTTGATAAAACTTGAATTTTATTATCTTTAAAATCAGCCATTATTTGTTGCTTCTCTTTTGGTTTCATTTTTCAATGTAGCAATCATACATTATATGGTTCAAATATAGCAGTCAAAGTTTCCCAAGTATTTACAGCATTTGCTAAATCCATTTTTTCTGATTCTTCCACAAGTGGAGAAATCCAAAATATTTGTCTTCATTTTTCTATTTCTGACTTTACAAAGTTTTCTACTTCTTGTCTTTGAACTTCATTATTAACTACTTTTGTATAAATATCTTTTCTTCATTTTGGATACTGATTAATAATACTTAAATCTTGATCTCAATATAAAGTCAAAGCTAAAGTTCTAGGAATTGGTGTAGCAGTCATATTAAGAGAATGTGGAATAATTCAACTTCTATTTCAAATACCACTTTCCAAAGTTTCTCTCTGTTTTACTCAAAATCTATGTTGCTCATCAATAATTACAAATCATAAATTACTAAATACAACATCATCCTGAACAAGTGCATGTGTACCAAAAATAATATCAACATTTCAGTTTTTCATATCATCCTTTACTATTTCTTTTTGTTTTTTTGTTGTAGATCAAACAAGTAAATGTGATTTAATTCCAAAATCTCAAAGTAATTCCTGGCTAGCATTAAAATGCTGTCTAGCCAAGATTTCAGTTGGAGCCATAAATACAACCTGGAGTCCTTTTTTTTCCCCCCCTAGCCTCCCTTTGAAGGGGGGAATATTTTTTATCTTATTTAATAAAAATTCTTTTATTTTATGTTCTTTTTTTTCTAATATTTCTTCATTTTTTAATCTAATAATATTAAATCAATAATTTTTTAATAAATTATTTCTTTCTTCATCATATTCTTTTCTATTAATTTCATTATGTATTTCTCAATCTAACTCTATAATTAACTTTAATTCTTCTAAGTAAAAATCTGCTATATATCTTCAAATTGGATGTTGTCTTCTAAATTTTAAACCATCTAAATTTTTTAACCTTAAAATATCCCAAAGTTTTTGTTCACTTTCTGTTAAATTTTTCCTAAATTTTTTAGCCAACTCAAAAACATATCAAGGTGATTTTAAATCTAATTTTCTCACACTATATCCAATATCCTGCAAGGAACTAAAAATTTCCCCCTCCAAAGGGGGGCTAGGGGGGGATTTTATTACATGAATACTAGCAATCAAAGCAACAATAGTTTTTCCTGTACCAACATCTCATTCTAAAAGCCTTGTCATAGAATGCTCTTTTTCCATATCTTTTAATATTTGAAAAAGAACTATTTTTTGTTTATCAGTTAATTCAAAAGGCAGTTTTGAAATTATTTTTTTAATTAATTCGGCATTTAATTTAATAGAAACAGACTTCCCTTTTGTTTCTTCAAATCATTTATATTTTAAACTTAAAGTTTTATAATTTATTTCAAATAATTCTTCATATCAAAGCCTATATTGTGATAACTCAATATCATTTTTATTTTTTGGAAAATGTATTTTATAAAAAGCTTCTTTTCTAGAAATAAAACTGTATTTTTTAATAATTTCTTCTGGTAAAACTTCAGGAATTTCTGAAAAATAACTTTTTAATAATTTTATTTTTCATTCAATCCATTTACTAGGAATATAATTAAGTTCAGGATAAACTGGAACAATTTCTCAAGCAATTTTTGATAAATCTGTTTCTACTTCTGCAGATTGAAAAGTAACTTTTCAAAAAGCATATTTTACTTTTCAACTTAAAATAACTTTTTTTCAAACATATAATTTTAATTGACTTACTAAATATTTCCTATTAAACCAAACTCATTCAGCCAAAAAACCATTTTTATCCTCAAAAACAGCTTTTGTAAGAATTTTATTATTTGCAGTTTTTTGATTATTTATAGATAATAATTTAACTAAAATAGTGTTTTTTTCTTTAATATTTATTAAACTAAAATTATCTAAAACTTGAGTTCTATCATCATACTCTCTTGGAAAATGCAGCAAAAAATCCCCTACTGTTTTTACTCAAGCTTTCTCAAGAGCAACAATATATTTATCAGTAGTTTTTAAAATAGATTTTGTAAGTTTTATTGGTAGCATATATTTAAGTTTTTTTATTAATTATAATGGTTCTAATCCATTATTCTTTTTTGTTAGTACAATGGTTCTAATCCATCCCCCTTCGGGTACTTCCTTTGGAAAAGGAAGAAAATTATGTATTATTTTTAATATTTTGTATTACATCATATATGTTTGTTTTTATTTGTTCATTTTTTATTCTTATAACTTTATATCACATATTTTTGAGTAATTTTTCTTTATATAAGTCAAGCTGATAAATATCTTCTTTATTATGAATACTTCAATCAATTTCTAATATTATTTTTTTCTCAAAACAATAAAAATCTGGAATAATATATCTATCTAATCAACTATTTTCTGTATAAACAAAAACTGCTTTTTGTCTTAAGAATTTTACTCAAAGTTTTTCATCCCTTATAAATCACCATAAAATAACTTCTGATTCTGTCATATTCTTCCTTAACTCTCTTGCTGCTAATTTAATTACTTCTGATATTTTCATAATGTATAAATTATTAAAAATTACAATATTTCGAACCCATCCCTTCGTAACTCAGTACTTACCTTGGAAAGGGAATAAAATTATTTAATTTATATTTTTTTTCTTCCTTTTCCAAAGGAAGTCCCCTGAAGAGGGGATGGATTACAAACCATTGTTCACACATAATAAAAGTATACAAAAAAAACTAATTCTTGCAAATTAGTTTTATATACATTTCATATCTTATCCATAAATTTCACTATGACTTCAGACTTTTTCAAGTTCAATTATTTCATAAACTTCTTTCTCTTCAAAAAATATTATTCTTAAATCAAATCATGCATTAATTGATCTATGACCTTTGTATCCTCATTTTAATCAATGATTATTAAGTTCAACTGCAAAAGGATCTCTGATAAATATTTCAAGTGCATTATCTACCCTTTTTTGATCAATTTCATTAAGCTTCAAATACATTTTTCAAAACTTTTTAGTTGTAATTAACTGCATCATTTTTTAAATCAGATAATAAATTTCATAGATTAGAATAAACTTTTGAAATATTTTTTCATTTTTTTGAATCTTCTCTAATTTGCTTTAATTCTTCTCAAGCCTTTTGAGTAAATCAAGCATTATCTCTTCTATTTTTTCATTTTAATAAATGATTTTTATCAGCATAATCAAACAAATCATCCAAATCAGTAAAATTAGTTCTATCTAATTTTTCTTTCTCTAATGTCAAAGTTACCATAATTTTTTATTTAAAAATTAAATCTAATCCTATTATACAAAAAAAACTAATTCTTGCAAATTAGCTTTATATACATTTTATATTCTACCCTAAATATCTAAAATACAATATTCCGTAAGCAATTGCTGAATTTATAATTACTAGTGGAACTCAAATAGCAAGATATTTGGCAAATTTAACTATTACTCATGTTTTTTCTGCTTGTCACAGTGCAATTACATTACAAGCTGCACCAATTGGAGATCAAGCTCAACCTATTGATGTACAAGAATTAAGTCCCCAAGCAAGTGCTGTCCAGGTAGCTCAAACTACAACTCAGTTATCTCTGAATGCCTCAAGAGTTGAAACCATTGCAATATTATATGGAACATTATCAATAAATACTGATAAAAGTGCTGATCACATTGTAAGCATAAGTAAAAGTAATCATTCTCAAACTGTTCAATCAACTCATCTTGTTAAATCTACAAGAACATTTGCAAGCATTACTATAACTCAATTATGTTCTAATGCTCAAACAACTATAAATAATCCTGCAAAAAAGAATAAAGTAGCATAGTCTACTTTTGTATTTAATATATTTGAAACACTATGCTTCATTATAAAAATCAATAAAAATGCTCAAAATAATGTAATACTTCAATTATCAAGCCTTAATCATGTTTTTGTAGCAATGTATTCTTTAAAAATAACAACTAAAATAACTATAAGAAGTATTAATAACGATACTATTAATTCTTTTTTATCTTTTAAATATTCTATTGGTTTAATTTTATTTAATTCCTCTAAATCTGGTTTTGTTTTAAAATCTTTTTTAAAAACTAAATACAAATAAATACTTGATGAAATAGTTGTAATAACCATTATAAGACCTGTATTACTTATTACTTCCCAAAAACTAAGTCATAAAGTTGTAGCTTGATAATATGTTGTTGGATCTGAAATTGGAGTTACTGCTCAACCTAGATTTGCATAAGTTATAATTCAAAGAATATATGGAATAGTTGGTATATCTAATTTTCTTGTAATCAAAACTACAATTGGTGCAAGTATTATAATTGTTGGAATATTACTTATAAAAATTGTTATAAAGAAAGCCATATAAGATAATATAAAAAATAGCTTTATAGGATGTCCATTTACTTTTTTAGCTATTGAAAGAGCTATATAATTAAATACTCCTGAATCTTTTGCAATACCTGATATTATCATCATACCTATAATAAAGGCAAAAATATCAAGATTATGATAAATAAAACTTCCTGCAACTTGTTGTGAAGTTGGTCAAACTCAACTTCAATCTACAAAAACTTGTAAAAATATTAATAAACTTGCAATAAGCATTGAAACAATAGTTTTATCTATTTTTTCAGTAATTAATATAGCAAATAATCATACCAAACCTATAATAGAAATTATAGCCTGTGTAGACATTCATGCAGTTTCACTAATAACTTCAGTTGCTCCTGATGATGCAAATGATGTTGGGATAAACGATAAAAATTCTAACATTTTTTTTTATTTTAAAATAATAATTTACTAACTCAAACTATAAATACAATCTGAACTATCTAGTTCTTTTGCTCTTTTTAACCTTTTTTTAAGAGATTTTACAAGCTTTTCTTCAGAATCTATAAAATCTCATTGTATTGCTGAACAATAGTATTCATATTTAAATGATTTTTCAATTATTTTTTCTTTAAGTTTTTCATCTAAAACAATTGCTCATCTTATAGTTGTTTCTTCAAGAATAAGCATAATTTTATTTTTTGACAGAGAAAAAACAGTATCTGATATTCTTAAACATTTTAGTAAAAAATCTTCAAAATCTTTCATTTGAGATTCATCTTTAAGTTTAAATATCATAGCAGTATAAATTGCTCAGTATTTTTCCATTTCAAATTTTATTTTTTCAAATAACTCTTCGAAATTTTCTATTTTATGCACATATTTTTTCATAATTTATGTTTTATTAAATATATATTTTTATTATATTAATAATATTTTTTTTTCAAAGAAAAAAATTAAAAAAGATGCTATAAATAGCATCTTTTCATATATTTTCATATAAGACCAATTATGTATTTTTTAATACACTAGTCATTCAAAGCTTCAAATACTTCACCAGTAATTTTTATACTTGGAGTAAGAGTTTTTGCTCCAGTTGCCCATCTAGCAGGACAAGCTTGAGTTGGGTTTTCTCTCATAAATTGTAAACCTTGTATTTTTCTAATAAGTTCTTCAGAATTTCTACCTTGAGCTCATGAAGTAACTTCAATACCTCTAAGTATACCATCTGGATCAACTATAAATGTACCTCTTCCAGCCATACCAGATTTTTCATCAAGTACATTATAGACATCAGAAACTTCTAAATTTCCATCCGAAAGCATTTTATAATCAAAACCTTCCATTAATCTTTCAGCTTTCAACCAAGCTTTATGAGAAAAAATTGAATCTGTAGAAACAGATAAAACTTCAACTCCCATTTTCTCAAATCTAGATTTTTGATCTGATAAATCTTTCATTTCAGTAGGACAAACAAAAGTAAAATCAGCAGGATAAAAAACTAAAACATACCATTTTCATTTTAAGTTTTCAGTAGAAATAATAGAATCACTATCTGTTTTTGGGTCATAATAAGACATTTCCCAGTTTGGAGCAACATTATCAATTTTTGCTTGCTCGAAAGTTAAAGTTTCTTCCATTTTTATAATTTTTTAATAAATAAATAATATACAAGAATAATTCTCATATATATTTATTATAATATTTTTTAGACTATATCAAAATTATTTTTTGAGATAGTTTTAGAAGTTATTTTTTATCTATACTTTATTATTTATAAATCCTCTATTTTTGCATTTAATATTTAAGTCTATAATGTCCTATTATTTTACTAATATTTTCATTCCAATATATAAGCCAATCATTTTCTCTAGGAACAGGTGCAGAATTATGAATTATATATGGAACTCAGTCTATATTTCTAATATCTGAAATGATTGCTGTATGATCTAAAGCTTTTGTTTGGCTTCAAGCTTTATTATTTCAATGATTTCAAAATATAACAATATCTCAAGCTTGCCACTCTACTAAATTTTTGACATCTCAAGGAATAATTTTTATGGTTAGACTAATTGCATTTCTCTCTAAATATATTTGTAAATTTGGAACTCTTCTAAAATCAATATTTGGGTCAGGTTTTCATCAGACTCTTTTATAACTTCAAGTATATTTTTTAATATCTAAATCAATCATAGATTTCAAATCATATCCAGCATTTTTTAAAGCTCTCCAAACTACATCAGTACACACTCCTTCATTTATTGGTGGAAATCATCAAGAATAATATCAACTTTTATAATTTGTTTTATTTTTCACTTCTCACCTTGCTCATTCAACAATATCTAAATTATCAGGAATTCAATCATTATCTTTATCAGAGGTAATTTTTATATCTGTAATAATTATTTTTGGTTCTAAATTTATTTTCAGATAAATTAAAAATAATATAATCAGTATTATTAAAAAAATTAATAATTTTTTTATTAGTGTCATTTAAGTCAATTTTTTATTTAAAATACCCCCAATTTATATTTATTTATAGTATTTCATTTTTTTCGATACAAATTCTTGTATATTTCCAGTATATTTTAGTGAGCTAGATCATTGTTCTGAAGTTTCTTTTTCCTTTAAAATTCTTAAGATATCCTTAGCTGTTACATTTATTTTTTTATCAATTTTCGTTATTTGTATAAGGTTAATATCTTTTCTATTTTTTATAGCATAATTAAATGCACCATTTACTATATTAGAAATAGTAAAAGCTATTCCATCAACAGCACCGTTAATAATTAAAGTATCTTTTCATTCAATTTCTTTTTTATAAAGTTCAGTAATTTCTTCTTTAGATAAACCTATTTCTTCTTTAAGATCAGACATTTTTATTTAAATTATTATATAAAATATTAATGATATTATGTGAAATATTTTTTAATAGTCAAATCTTTTATACTAGATTTTAATTTAAAGTACAGATAATTTTAAAAAACTAAAATAAAAATAGTGTCAATCTTAGTTAACATTTTATTTATATGAATTAATCCTGCCGTTAAAGCAAGTATTGAGTGCAGTATAGCTAATATTTCACTATGAAAATCAGATTGAAAAATTGATGAAATTGATTTTTGAATTTTAGCTAATATAGAAGAAAGAGATTTATATTTAAATTATTTTTTATTCAACTAATTCATCATAATTCACCCATAAAATTGCATCTAAATGCAATAATGGGATTTTTAGCTTTTTTGATAATTCTATATAAAAACTTTTTATTTCCTGTATGTGTGAATATTTTGTTCATTCTAAATTATATTTTTCATACAATTTTTCTAATCTACTGTCAATAGGAATCATAATATCTTCTGGAAAATATTTTAAATCAAAAATATTTCTTGCTCAATAACTAAACATCTTTACAGCAAAGACAATAGTCTTTGCTTCTTTTTTTTGATTCATAATTTTTGACAATATATCAACTAATTCTCACATATATTCATAATAATATTTTGATTTCGAAATAAAGTCTAAATAGAAAGTTTCTATCTTTTGTACCCTTTTTAATTTTATATTCACAAATCTTTTATTATTTTTTGATTCTGGAATAAATTCTTCAAAAAATATATATATTTCTGAAAAATTAGTAATTTTATTATTTATTAAAGCTTCTCAAAACTCCTCCCAATAATCTTCTCATTTTCACGATAATTGATAACAAATTAATGCATTTACTATAATAATAAATAAATATATTTTATCATCTAATATTTTATTTTTATATAACTTCTCTAAAGATAAAAATTGTCTATCAATTTTTTCTATATTAATAGCATCTTCTAAAGTGTATTTTTTTAATTTTTCATATAGTCTTTGCATAATTTATTTAATAGTTTCTCAAGGAAGTGTAAAACTGTCATTTTCTAATATTCTTCAAGGCATTGAACTACTATTAATTCAAGTTTTAGAATTATCTCCTATTATAGCTCATAATTTATATAATCATGTATTAACTAAATTTCAATTAACTAACACTTTTATATTAGACTTATCATGTCTTAAATTTGCTGATATAAATCATCATCATATATTTACATTATTTCATATTATAGAATCTCAAATATAACTCAAATGTGCAATATTTGTATTATCTCATATACTTGAATTTTTTATCTCATTATTTGCTCAAATTTTACATTTTTCTCAAATTGAAATCATTCATCTTAAATAAATATTTGGTCAAATACTTGTATTTTTTCATATATAACAATTTCATTCTATATATGTTCATGATTTTAATATAGCTCCTTTTTCTAGAATAATATTTCCTTTTATTATAACTCAATCTTCTATTTTTCAATTAATAATCGATTTTTCTAATTTTTCTAAAAAATAAATATTAGCTGTCAAAATATCCCAAGTATATCATATATCAATAAAATCCCCCTCTATGTTAAATAATTTGAATTTATTATTTTTAAAAAATAAATTAATTGCATCAGTTATTTCATATTCTCATCTACTTGATAGTTCTATTTGTTCAACTAATTTTAAAACTTCACTTGAAAATTTATAAACTCATAAATTAGCTAAATTTCAAATAAATTTAGTTGGTTTTTCAATAATACTTGTTGCATAACCTTCTGAATCTTGCTTGAAAATACCATATTTTTCTGGAGTATTAGTTTCTAAAACTAAAGCACTATAATTTTTAGATTTTATTATTTTATCTAAATCCTTTTTTTCAAATATACTATCTCAATTTATAAGTAAAAAATCATCTTCAAATTTTATTCATCTTAAAGCTCATCATGTTCATTTATCATTTCATTGTTCATGATAAGTAATTTCAACTCAATTATAACTTTCTCAAAAATATTCTATTATTTTTTCTTTTTTATATTTAACAATAAAAATAATTTCATCAAATAGATTTTTATTTTCATCATTAATTATATTTTCTAAGTTATGCTCAACAATAGCCTTTCATACTATCTTTATAAGAGGTTTTGGAACTGTATTAGTTAAAGGTTTAAGTCTTGTTCACTTTCAAGCTGCCAGAATCACCAATTTCATAATTTATTTTTATTATTTTTTTAAATTTATTCTTACAACTTTTACTCATTGATTAGAATGTATATCTGTAGCAATAATAGCAAATATATTTTTACCTGGTTTTAAAGAATCATAATCAATAAGGTAATTAATAGTTTTTGTTCTTTTAGTATTTTTAACCATTTTTTTATTAAGAAAATATTTAATTGAAGATATTGGACTATAGTCATCAATACTTCAACTTATATTAATATCTCCTGGTATATTTAATGAAATTTTATCAAGATTATTTAATTTTATAATTGGTTCTATATTATCATATCATAAAAATTTTACATTTACATATTTATCATATGAATAATTTTGAGAATCAATTAATCTAAATCTGAAAATTCTATTAGAATTTGAAAATTCTAGTCAAATAGGAATTACTAAACTTATTCATTTTTTAGTACTATTTCTTATACTTATAGTTTTAACAATATTTTCTCATATATATACTTCTAACTTTTGTATTGCTCTATCTGAATTAAATCATAAAGTAATTGTATTATTACCTATAAAAAGCTCATCATTATCTGAAATTGATGTTCTAATTATAACATCAACTTTTCAATCTCTTTCACAAGTTTCATCATTATAATCAGTCAAAATATTTTCATAATTTCAATATTCTTCTTTCCATTCTCCTGTTTTCATCCATTCTTTAACAGGAATTTCAAAATAAGATTTTGAAGGATCTATAGAATTAAATTCAAGTAAATATCATTCTTCAATAGCATTTTCAGGAGTAGAATTAGTAGCTCTTCAATCACATAAAGTATCAACTTTTAAAAGTTTAAAACTATTATCTACTTTTTTAGGAGTATTTAAGAATAAAGAACTTGTAGTAAATTCTTCTGGAAAATCTTCTCATGGTAATAATCAAGATACATTTGATATTTTTATTTGTTTTACTCAAAGTGGTTTAATCCAATTTTCTACTTTTTTACCTTTATGTGCAAAATTCATAAAATCTCTCATAATAACTCATGCTCACTCTAATCAATTTCAAGAATCAGATAATTCTTTACCTGAGGTATTTCAAGACCAAACAACAGTAGTAATCTGTGGAGTATATCATATAGTCCATAAATTTCTAGGCTTAATAATATCTTTACCATTCTTCTTAAATTGTTTAGTAGAAGTTCATGTTTTAACTGCTATTTTTCTTCCAGGTATATTTAAATAACTATTCCAAAATGAAGGTCTTGAAGTACTATCACTCAAAATAGTATTCATTATATAAGACAAAGCTGGTGAAACAATAGGTTCTTTTCATATATTCTTTTGGTTTATATCCTCTATTATATTTCATTTCATATCAACAATTTTAACAATCGGATTAATTCATTTATTAACTCATAAATTAGCAAAAGTAGAATAAGCTCAAGCTAATTCTAAAGGAGTCATTAATCATGTTCAAAGTGCCATAGGAGATTCATATGAATACGATTTTCATATATTTTTTATTTTATATTCTTCTTTATATTTTCTTAAAGTTTTAACTCAAAGCTTTTCCATAAAAGTAATAAGTTTTTCTTCTCATCAAGCCATATAAAACATTTTTATAGCTGTTGTATTTCTTGAACTATTTAAAGCTGTAGAAACATTCATTTTTCATTTAAATTTAGAATCAAAATTTCATGGAGTATATCAACCTGGAAAAGTTGTTTCTAAATCATATATTGGTGTCTTTGATCATATTGGATTATTTTTTATAGCTAATGCATAAGCAAAAGGTTTAAAAGTTGATCATGGTTGCAATCTAGAAGTTATTATATTGTTATTTCATCAATTTTCTTCATCAAAATAATCTCTTCATCAAACCATAGCTAAAATTCATCAATTTCTATTATCTAAACTAATAAGTGCAGAATTTGTGGCTCAGAACCTTTTTTCATTTATTGTTCAATATTTTTCAACTAATGCCTCTGCTTCTTCTTGAAGTTTTGAGTCTAAAGTTGTATATATTCTAAAACCCCCTTGCTCTATTTCTTCCTTTGTATATTTTGTATTCAAATATTCTTTTATATACATAACAAAATATGGATTCTTTATATTTATTCTTAATTTTTCAAATTCAAAACCAAAACTACTTAAAAGTGCCTTCTTATACTCATCAAAACTTAAATAATCTGAATTTTCTTTTGTATAATTATCTTCAAGCATTCTTCATAGAATGTAATCCTTTCTACCAGCTTCATATTCTAATACTCTTTCTCAATCTACAATTTGAATAGCATTTAAAAAATTACTCAACTTTTCAAATCAAATAAGAGTACATCATTTTTCATCAACTCTAAAACTTCATTTTTTAATATAATTCTTATTTATTCAACAAATTGATAAATCATCTTTCAGAAGGGATAATTTAAATCATTCTATCATATTAATAAGTCTATTTAAAAATTCTTTATTATTTTCAACATCTTTTTTAGTTAAAATTTTTATTTTATGTTCTTCATCTCATATCGTATAAATATAAGGATATCATAACAATTTATCTTTATGATTATATGGAGAATATCAACTTGGAGCCTTCGGTAATGAAGCTAATATACTTGATTGTAAAATATTTAATTCACTAGCTTTTATTCAAAAAAATGTATTTGAAGCTTGTTCTATTCAATAAGAATTTGATCAAAAGAATATTTTATTAAGATAAAGTTCTAATATTTTTTCTTTTTCAAAAACTTTATTTAATTTCCAAGATAAATATGCTTCTTTCACCTTCCTTTCCATTTTTCTTTCATTTGAAAGATATGTGTTTTTCATTAACTGTTGTGAAATTCACGATGTTCATTTTATATTAAAATCTCAAGTAAATATTCAATTTACCGTTCAATATAATACAGCTCTAGTTATTCAAATAATATCAAATCATGGAGTAGTCCAAAATCTTTGATCTTCTCAAGCAACCAAAGCATTAATCATATTTTTATTTATAGACTTATATTCAACATAAATCCTATTTTCTTTAAATATTTTATATAATTCATTATTATCTTTATCATAAATAATAGATGTCTGAGCAAGACTCATATCTTTTATTCCTTCAACAGGTGGAAGACCTACTATATATTTCTTATACATTATTACCCCTCATATAACAGACATCAATAATACTGTTATAACAAAAAAACTAAACCATTTAAAAAATATAAATAATTTTCATCTTTTATTCTTTAAATGGTCTTTTTTCTTTTTTCCTATAACTTTTTTTATTTGCTTTGTTATATTAGTTTCTTTAATTTTTTTCTTATCAAACATTTTTTTATATTAAATTATTAATTATCTTAAACAAACAAAAAGTAATATTTAAGTATTATTTATAAATTATTTCTTATTTTATAAAATCAGATTTTAATTTCTCATAGTTATTTCATATAATTATTTCTATTTCTGCTTCTGTGTCTATGGTATATTTTAATTTTTCTACTTCTTTAAATTCAAATCAAATAAAGTTTTTTTTCAAAAATTCTAAAGTTCTTGTATCTGCAACTAAAGAAGTATAATTAATTATAGATTTTTCTAATATTCTATTTCTAATACTTGCAATTGATTTATTATTAAAAGGAATATTAATCCCATATTTTCTTAACTCAAAAGCTAAATTTCAAGCAAGAAGTCATACTTTAGTAGAATTTAAGATTGAAATATTAATATTTTCTTTATATATAAATTGATCATTAAACACTAATTCCAAATATTTTTCTAAATTATCATAGTCATTTAAATTCCCCAAATATGAGCCATTTACAAGCAATACTGAAGCACCTCAATATAAATCTCTTTTAGGTGTATATAAAAATCCTCCCTTCTTACAATCCGGACTTCATTGAAAACAAGAATCGTTTAAGTTTGAAGATATTATTTTAAATTCATTTCATTTTATCTCTGTTAATATTTCAATAGCATCTTCAAGTCATATATTAGTTTCAACATATTTAATAAAAACATCATAAGTATTATTGATTTTTACCAATTTAGAAAAAAATCATCATTCTTCCAATTTTCCTTTTATTGATTTTATAATTTGTTGTTGTCTAAGTCCCCTATCAAAATCACTTGTTGAATGTCTACTTCTAGCATAATTTAAAGCAACTTCTCAATTAAAATCCCAAATTCCTTTTTTTATTATAAATGTTCTATATCCCCAATTATTATCTGGAAATTCATTATCTACTAATGTCTCTGGAACATTTATAGTAATTCATCAAATTGCATCAATAAAACTAGTAAAACCTTTAAAGTCTACATTTACATAAAAATCTACTTTTTCTTTTGTTAAAAGTTCTATATTATATATTAAAGAATCAACTCAGGCTTCCATACTTCCAGTACTATTTTTAGAACTTGAATAAATTTGATTTATTTTTCATGTCCTATTATTTTCATATTTCACATATAAATCTCTTGGTATTGAAAACATTGATATAACTTTGTTTTTCTTATTTATAGATAATAATATTATACTATCTGTTAAATCTGGTGCATCATTTTGAATTCAACCTCTTCATAAAAGAAGTATATTGATTTTATTATCATCATTTATTTTTTTTAGTTCTTCCTTTGTTTTTACAGTATTTTTTTCTACTTTTTCATTTATTATTTCTTTTTTTCTTTGAAAACCAATATAATCTATCCAACTTTTCTTTTTTATTACTTCTACATCTATTTCCTCACTATTTATAGATCAATCATTTATATTTAAAATATTGTTTTTTCAATATAAATAATTAGATATTTTTGAACTAAATAATAATCATATAATAGATACTATAATTAATATAAACCCTAATATATTAATAAAACTTAAACTAAAAGCTTCATTCTTTACTTTCTTTTTATTGAACATATTTATAATTTATTATATAATTTAAAAAAAATAATACATAAAAAAACTTTTTTATCAAAAAAAAATTTCATTTTTTTTATTTTTTAAATAAAATAAAAAAGAAGTATTTATTTTATTTTAAAAAACATTATGATAAGCTTAACTCAACAAGGTAAAAAACATCAACCTTCTGTTATAATTAAGGAAGAAAATATAGTTATTTCTATATGAAGAGATATAGAACATCCTATGCTTGAAGTACATTTAATTGAAACAGTTGATTTACTTATGTATACAAAAGCATGATTATTAAAGGTAAAAAGTTTTACATTAAAAGCAGGAGAAAAACCAGAAATAATATTCCCTATTTCTGATTTAAAATCAGGAACATATAAAGTACAAACAAAATGTAACTTACATGGTACTTGGGATGATGATTTTGTTATATAAAAATAAATTATTCATATAAAAAAATAAAATTGTTATTATATTACTTTTAATATTTTTCAAAAATTAGAAAAACTTAAAGAAAAAATTCTTTAAGTTTTTCTTTTGTTATTTATTCTATTCTTTTCTTTGGTTCTAAAAAACTTTCTCAGCTAATAATACTTTTTCAAGTTTTTTCTTCTAATTCTTTTTTTGCATTTTTTGCAATATTTCATCATTTTTTTGCTGATTGTTTGTTTTCTTTCAGTCATTTAGATTTTGTAGTCTCTGCTATTTGCCTTGTTGATAACTCTGCTAAGCTTGTAAAAATAAGTTCTGCTTCTGTCATATGATCTCTTAAATTCTGAAACTTAAGATTTTTTAAATTTTTATGTTCTTTTACTGATAATCAAGTCCATTCACTGTGTATTATATTTGTAAGAATTGTAAATTCCATTCATTTTTCAACACCACTTTCAGACCAATAATCAGTAAGTTTATTTCTTGTTTCTTGTCCTGACATTCTTCAAGTGATCCATTTTTTACTTCTTCATAATTTTTGCCATTTTTCTCTTGCTCTATCTATTGATTTTTCTGGATCTGTAATTTCTTGCATTCTTTCATTTCCAACTTTTGCTAGCCATAATTTTATAGGTTCGGCTTTTTTACTTGGAACTGATTAAATAAGTCTTAAAATTGTTTCTATATCAGCTACATCTGTATTATATTTTTTCAATCTGATGCCAATAATTTCAGTTTGTCACAGTTTGTGACAACCTGACTTCACTCTTTTTCTAATCTACTTTTTAGAGTAGTCCAATAACTTTGAGCCTTTTTATAATCTTCTTGTTCAGTTAAGACAGCTATTATATCAACTCAAAGAAAAATACCATATTTCTTTTTCTTCATCAAAAATTTTTCTAATCTTTTTTCATTCAAATAATGCTATATCTTTATTATTTTGAGATTTTTTATTTTCCATAATTATTTTTTATTAAATATTTTATTCCCAAACAATTTGTTCTCCTATATAATCCACAACTGTTTCAAGTTTTCAGTCATCTGTGATTATGTTTCATTTGTCATCTGTTCTAAATATTTTCACCCATCCACATATTTCAGTAATTAATTCTAATTATCAAACAGACAACTGAAGACAGTCTGTTGATTTAGAGGAAGATTAAAAAAATTAAATTATTTATCAGCTTGTCAATAGAGTAGCTTTTACCCTCAAGGGGCACCAAGGAGCCCTTTGAATATCACATTATTAAACTTTCCCCTCCACATACTCCACCACACTTTTCACTACCATCTTCTGCACCCCAGAAATTAAAATTTCCATAACCCCATAATCAGGATTATTATTTTTTATTTTAAAAATTCTTTAATTAAGTGTGTATTATTTAATTTCCAAACTTCAAAATTAGGGGCCTTTTCTCAAAATTTTAAACTTTTTTTAAATTTTAAATATCTAGCTTCTAATTGTAATGTAATTGCAATTCAAAAAGTAGATTTATAAACTTTTCATTGTATAACTTTTTCCATAATAATATTATTAATAAATATAATAAATAAAAAAATAACTTTCCTTGAATTAAAAAAGTTATTTTTTTCACTTTTAATAATTAAACAAGTTATAAATTTCTTTATAATTATTTTTCACTTCTTTTTCCCACCAAATAGTTTCATTGTTTCAAGAAATATTATTTTTAGAATAAACTAACAAAATATTTATTTTATTATTAATTTCATCAACAAAGATAATAAATCTATTTCAAGATGATTTGGTTGAAATTTTTGATCAAATTACTGAAAATTCTCATTTTGCAATATATCAATTATCACAAATATGAATTTTATTAATCTTTTTACTTTTTAAAAAAAGTTCAACTCTTCAACACATAAATATAATAAACTCAAAAGTTTCACTCCAAACTCATTTATATTTCTTTTTAAATGGTTTTATAAAATGTCATTTAGCATACTCACCTACTAATATTTCACTTTTAATATACATTTTCAAAGTCTTCTTGAGTTATAAGCATATATGGTATAATTTCTTTTTCATAACACATACTCCAAGGTAATTGATTGTGAGTAAAATCAACTATAGCTTTAGTGTTTTTATTTTTCCATTTTTTAGCAATTTTACTAAGTAAAGATTTTTCTTCTAAACTTAATTTTCAAGTATATGCTTTTTCTTTATTTCAAATTAAATGAGAATTTCCATCAATACTAATAGATATAGATTCCTCATTAAACAATTCTTCAACAGTACTAAAAAAAGCATCTGGAACTGGTCATTGTTGAATTCTTCTATATTCCAAATTAGTTAAAGATTCTAAATTATTATAATACCAAGCAAAATCAGCTAAATAACAAAGTTTTGCCAATTTAGTTTTAGTTATTTTGTATCACTTATTTGTTCAATGTTCTATAAAAAACTGAATTATTTGTTTATATTTTTCCCAATCTATTTTTTTTGTAGCAATAGTTTTTACATCACTATCAATAAAATTATCTAATTCTACCCCCAATAATTCAGCCAATTTAACAGCCTGTCCCAAACTAGGCTCAATATTCCCCTTCTCTAATTTTGAAAATGTTTGTCTTGTGATACCTAAATATTTTGCCATTTCATCTTGAGTAAGTTTCTTATCTTTTCTAAACTTCTCTATATTTGCAATCATAATATTTATTTTATATTTTAAATTAATTATGTATTCATATTATATGATTTTTAACCATATGTCAAAAGTTTTTAACATTAGATTAACTTTTAATGTTAAGATAATTAACATTAAATTAAAAAAACCAAAAAGTTTTTGGTTCTTTTTCTAACTATTTTCCCCCAAATCAACAGAATATCTTCAGCTTTCTGTTTGACCAGTTAATTACATTTAATCAGTTGATTTCTCTAACTATCTAAGAAAAAACTTTTTTTTATAAGAAAAATTCAACCCCAGGGTCTAGTTCTTAATTTGTGAACTTGACCCCGGGGTTAATATTAATTTACTTTTATTTAACTTTCCCCTCCACATACTCCACCACATTTTTCACAACCATCTTCTGTACCCCAGAAATCAAAATCTCCATAGCCCCATAATCAGGATTATTATTTTTTATTGGAAGAGAAATTATTGAATTTTTTAGTTCAATTTTTGTTGCTTTATTATTATAAGAATATTTTATTTTTATAACTTTATCAATTGAAGAAACAATAAACATTTGATTAATTTTCTTTTTATTAACAATAATATTGTTATCTATTTTATCATCAACATCTAATATTATAATAAAAACAATTTTATTACATTATGCAAAACACTGAACACTCCCAGATGGATTATCAGAAAATGAAAAAAATATTTTCAATAATATTGCTTGAGAAAAATAATAATTTGAAAATAATTAATATTTATTCCCAATACTAAAAAATACTAAAACATATGTTTTAGTATTTTTTTTATCTTTCAACTTTTATTGCCCAAACTCAGTGAATAGTACATCTAGCTTTTATTTCAAAATCATCTAAGTCTGATACATTAAATTCAAGAACTGGCTCTTCATCTTCTAAATAAAATTTTTCATAAACTAAATCTCAATACTCATCATATATCCCAATTGATCAAATTCTATGATCAGATCAGTATGAATGTGATTCTCATTTTCATACACTTATTCTTATATTATCATCTCACAAATATTCTAAATTTATGAAATGTTCAGCTTCAAGTGCATCAAATGGAATTTCTCTTAAATAATTTACCTCTTCTTTAATTTCCTGAAAAAGATCAGCTAGTCATCAACAACTTCAACATTCATAGTAATCTCATAAAATATCAAATTTTGTTCAAGCAGGAATATTATCCTCTATTTCTCATTTATCTTCATCATAAATGTAACTACAATTTGTACATAAATACCTCATTAAAATTTTAGTTATAAAAATATTGATTTATTATATTTATGATTATAATAAATAATAGAATAAAACAAATATTATTTATGAATTGCATATACAAATGATAAAAAAAACAGATAAATTACATAATATAATTATTGAAATTGAAAAAGTAAAATCATCTAATGATTTTGAAAAAGCATATAATTTAATTCAAAAATCTATAATGAAACATAATGATGATTATAGATTATATGAAGAATTAGCTGATGTTAGTATTTATATGTGAAAATTAAAAAAAGCTGAAACTGCTATAAATTATGCTTTATCATTAAATAAAAATTCTGCTACTTGAAATTACCTTAAATGATTTATTTTATTATCTCAAGATAGATATAAACAAGCTTTATATTTTTTAGAAAGATCAAATAAACTTTTATGAAATAACTCAGAAGTACTTAGGAATTTAGGATGGGCTTATACTATGAATAATCAAGTTGAAAGATGAATTTCTATACTAAAAAGAGCTTTAATCATAGCACCATGAGACAACTTAATAACTGAGGATCTTGCTATGGCTTTAATTTGAAAATGAGAAATAGAAAACTGAAATAAACTACTAGATAAAATCAAAAAAATAAATTAAAAATAATGAGTACATTTAAAAAGAAAAAATTAGAATCTAATATATTAGCAGTTATAGATATCTGAAGTTATAAAATAAGAGTTGCTATATGTGAGTTTAACCTAGAAGATGTAAAGCTTTTAGGTTTTTCTGAAAAAAGACAATCAAACACAGATATTATAAATAATGAAATAATTAATCTTGAATGAATTTGTGAGAATATATCTTTAGCTATAAAAAAAGCAGAAGAAAAAGCTCAAGTTAAAACTACAAAAATTATAATTAATCCTGTTTTTTGAACTACTTTTTTTTATTCAAAAAATATAAGTCATAATAGAAAAGATATATATAAATTAATTGATGAACATGAATTAAAAAATATTGCACTAAAAATAGAAGAAATAAGTTATTTATCTGCAACAAAAAAAATTTTTAAAGACTACTTGTATCCTGCATGAGATTTAGAAGTTATTGTTTCAAATGTTTCTCAAATTAAAATTGATAAAAATGTAGTAAAAGATCCTATCTGAGAGAATTGAAAAAAAATAAGTTTTAATTTACTTAATATATTTTTATCAAAAAACAATATTGAATTATTAAATTATATCTCAAAATATATAAAGAAAGATATTGTAAAAATACTACCAGAAGAATTTTGTTTATCAAAAATATGGGAAAAAGATAAAAAAGTTACAATAATTGATATATGAAATTCTTCAAGTTATGTTACTATAAAAGAATCTATTTGAAATATATTATGAAGTATCAAAATATGAGTTTGAATAGAATCACTAATAAAAATAATTCAAGAAAATTCTGATTTATCAAGAGCAGAAATAATAAAAAAAATAAATAGAGATGACTTTTTTAAAATAGAAAAAAAAGAATTCTTAAATATTTTTTGTTTTTTGATATCACAAGCATTAAGTGAGATTTCATGAACAAAAATAGTTCCAAACAATTTTTTCATAATCTGATGAGGTTGAAATAATCTTTTCTTAAAACAATATATTGAAAAATATGATTTTTCTAAACATATAACAATTAACTCAAAAATTAAATTTATAATTCCAAATATATCTAAAATTTGAAAAATAGATAATGTTGAACAAATATTAAATAGTTCTAATTTAAATTTAATAGCTATGATACTTACATATAAAGATATTATAAAACACCAAACAAATAAAGTAGAAGTTTTTTTACAAAAAGCAATCAAAGAAATTTTAGAAAAAAGTTAAAAAAATAAATTTTAAGTAAGTAAGTATATAATGTGATTAAATAATGAAAACTATTTTAAAGAAGAAAATATCAATAAATTTAATTCTTTTTATTGATTTGTGAGAATATGAGATTTCAAATTAGAAAAAAAATGACAAAAAACAAAAATAATAGAAAATGCTAAAGTTGGAATAAGTGTTTATTGAATAAATTCTATCGATGAATTAAAGGATACAAAGAAAAAGATTACAATTGTAATTCCTGCATTAACATGAAACTCTAAATTATTTAGTAATAATACAAATTCAAGTCAATGAGAATGATGGGCTAATTGATATGAAAAATGAATACTAAAACCAGATGAAGATAATATAATTATTTGACTTGATTATTTTTGATGACCTTACGATAGCAGTTCTCCCCAAAAACATAATTTATCTTTTTATGATGTTTCTCCTAAAAAACAGGTAGAAGCATGGAAAAAGACATTAACTAAATTATGAATCAAAAGTATTGATACTTTATTTTGATGATCAAATTGATGATGACATATTATCAGATGGATAATAGACCCTGTAAATACTTTTTTACCTAAAAATTTAATAACTATTGCTGGTTCTTTTTGAAATTTAAATGATTCAAAAGATTTTTTCAAAATACAATCAGAAATAATTCAAATATCTAGATCAAAAAATAAACACCAAAAGTTATTAAAAATAAAAAAAAGATTAATAAAAGATATAAAACCAATATTAAATAATATTGAAAAAGAAAATAGTTTATATAAATTCTTTTTTAAAAATATTATAAAAGAAATTGATAGTCTTGAATTTATAGAATGAAAAGAAAAATCAATAAGAGAAGCTCTAGGAATTGCTAGAGAAATATGATTTTTAAGGTTTGTTAATCCTGATTTTTATGAAAAATTTTGGAAAGATAAAAATTGAAACAATATTTTAAATATAGAAGAAGCACAGTCAAATTTACTTCAATATTTCAAAAATGAAAAATTAAAATTTGAAAACAGATTTTCTGCATCAACCTTATCATTACTTTGTAATTGAATAGTAAAAACTCAAAATATAAAACCTGAAATATATGCTGAAAAAATAAAAAATGATATAAATATAATAGTACTCTGAATAGAAAATGATAATTTATTTAGTAGTAAAAAAATAAAAAAATATTTTAATAATGTAAAAAATAAAAGAACTGAATTAAAACATACTTGAGTTACACATTTTATAGAACTATCATGAGAAGATACAAAAAAAGCATGACATGACTATTTTTTGTGGAAAAGCTGAATAAAAGAAATTATTAAAAAATTGTATACATTTTTTGATAATTTCAATAAAAAATAAAAAACTAATTATTTTAAATAAAAATTATTATCTAATTTTAAAAGTCAAATTTGACTTAATGGTAAAAAGTGGATGACTGAAATGATTAAAATTTCAAATAAAAAAGAGCTAAAATTAGCTCTTTTTATTTTACTTTTTTTCTACTTCTAAATCTCCTTTATCATTAATACTCAAAATAATATTATTTCATTCTTCAACTTCTCCTGATAGTAATTTCATACTTAGAGAATTCATTATTTCATTTGTAATTGCTCTTTTTAAAGGCCTTGCACCAAATTCTTTATCATAACCAACTTTTGCAATATGCTTTTTAAGTTTGTCTGAAAATTCAGCTTTTATACCTTTTTTAACTAAAACTTTAGAAATATTTTTAAGTAATACATCAATAATTCAAATAATTACATTTTCATCAAGTTCATTGAATTTTACAATATCATCAATTCTGTTTAAAAATTCTGGTCTAAAGAAAGTTTTTAAATTATCTTCCTTAATATTAGAAGTCATAATAATAATTGTATTTTTGAAATCAACAGTTCTACCTTTAGAATCAGTTAATCTACCATCATCAAGTACTTGTAATAAAGTATTAAAAACATCTTTGTGTGCTTTTTCTACTTCATCAAAAAGTATTACTGAATAAGGCTTTCTTCTAACTGCTTCTGTTAATTGTCACCCTTCTTCATGTCATACATATCCAGGAGGTGAACCAATTAATCTAGAAACAGCATGTTTTTCCATATATTCACTCATATCAATTCTAATAAATGCATTTGAATCATTGAATAACAATTCAGCCAAAGCCTTAGCAGTTTCAGTTTTACCAACTCAAGTAGGTCCTAAGAATAAGAAAGAACCAAGTGGTTTACCTTCTTCATTAAGTCCAGCTTTTGCTCTTCTAATTGCATTAGAAACAGCTTCTACAGCTTTATCTTGTCCAATAACTCTTTTTCTCATATAATCTTCCATTTTCAGTAACTTTTCTTTTTCAGTTTCAAGAAGTTTTGTAGCAGGAATTCATGTCCATTTTGAAATAATTTCAGCAGTATCCTCAGCTTCAACTCTATCTCTTAAAAAACTTTGTCCATTTTTATGAAGCTCTTTTAATTTTTCTTCAGCTTCAACAATTTTCTTTTCATTTGCTGGAATTTCTCAATATCTAATTCTAGCTACTTCTCAGAAATTACCTTGTCTTTCAAAACTATCTGCTTCAACTTTTAAAGAATCTATTTTTTCTCTTAAACTTTTAATTTCAACTATCAAATCTCTTTCTTTTTTCCAAGCTGAAACCAAAGTTTGAACTTGCTCTTTTGTAGAAGCTATTTTCTTTTCTAATTCTTGAAATTCCCCCTCTGCCTTTCAGGCATCTCCCCTTTGGAGTGGAGAATTATTAGGAGTTCCACCCTCCAAAGGGGAGCTAAGGGGGGTAGAAAGACTTTCATTCCTTTTAGCTTCTAGTTCTATTTCTAAAGTTCTTAGTTTTTTTTCTAAAATTTCTACTTCCATAGGTTTAGAAATACTTTTCATTTTTACAGCTGAAAGAGCTTCATCCATCAGATCAATTGCTTTATCAGGCAATTGTCTGTCTGGAATAAATTTAGTAGAAAGTTCAACAGCAGCAACAATTGCTGAATCAGTGATTTTTAATCAATGATGAGCTTCATATTTGTCTTTTATTCATCTAATAATAGCTAGAGTTTCTTCAGCAGAAGGCTCATCAACTATTACTTTTGCAAATCTTCTTTCAAGTGCTGGATCTTTTTCAATATATTTTCTGTATTCATTAATTGTAGTTGCTCAGATAAGTTTTAATGCTCATCTAGCCAAACTAGGTTTTAATAAATTAGCAGCATCTCATTGACCTTCACTTGCTCCTGCTCCAACAACAGTATGGATTTCATCTATAAATAGAATAATTTGTCCATCAGATTTTTCAACCTCTTTAATTACAGCTTTTAATCTTTCTTCAAATTCTCATCTATATTTTGCTCAAGCAAGTAAAGCTCACATATCAAGAGTAATTAATCTCTTGTTTTGCAGATTTTCTGGAACTTCTTTATTTGCTATTTTAAGAGCAATTCATTCAATAAGAGCAGTTTTACCAACTCATGGTTCTCAAACTAAAACAGGATTATTTTTTGTTCTTCTACTTAGAATTTGCAAAGTTCTTCTAATTTCTTCTTCTCTTCAAATTACAGGATCAATTTTTCATTTTTTAGCTAAATCAACTAAATCAATTCAATATTTTTTCAAAGCCTGCATTTTATTTTCAGGATCATTATCAGTAACTTTTTCTCAACCTCTCATTTTATCAATAACTTCTTTTACCTTTGGACTAGTTATTGCCAAAGTACTAAAAAACTCTTTTGTTTTAGTATCAGCAAAGTCTATCAAAGCCAAAAGTAAATGTTCTTCTGTAACAAATTGGTCTTTATTTCTATCAGCAATTTTTTCAGCCTCAATAAAAATATTATTTAAATCATTAGATAAAGCCAATTGATAATTTCAAGAGGCAGTAACAGCTTTATTTAATTCCAATTCTACATTTTTTGTAAGGATTTGTAAATCCACTCAAAGTTCTAGCAAAATTTCTTTAACCAAAGAATCATCAGATTTTAACATACTATACAATAGATGTACAGGTAAAATTTGTGAATTCTTTCTTTTATTTGCCAAATCTTGAGCCTCCTGAATTCTTTTACTAGAATTCATTGTAAATTTTTCCATATTCATAATTTTTTATAGTTAACAAATAAATTAACATTTCAAGCTAATTTTTCAAAGGGTTAAAGCCCTCTGTTGACCAGCTGTATAAAAATATATTATTCAAAAAATATTATATGTCAAAAGATTTTTAGCACTTAGTTCATTTAGGTGCTAATTATAAATTTTGTTCACTTATTTATCTCACTCTCAACTTCAATTTTCCATCCAAACATATCTATAATTTTTTTAACTATTACAAGTCATAATCAGTTTCAAGAATTGTAATAGAGTGTTGAATTTTTATTTCTATAGAATCTTGAAAATATTTTTTCTATTTCAGATTTTTCTATTCATATTCAATTATCAGAAATAGTTATTTTATTTTTATCTATAATTATATTTATTTCTCATTCTCATTTGTTATAGTGAATTGCATTTGAAAGTAGGTTTCAGAATAATCTGTCTAAATAATATGTATTATTTTCTAAAATTAAATCATAATTTTTTATGATTTTTATTTCTATATTTTTTTTGTCTGCTAGAGTTTTATAATTTTTTATAAATTTTTCAAAATAATTATAAATATTAATATTTTGTTTATTTTTAACTATTTCTTCTCATCTCAAAATAAATCATAAATTTGAAATTATTTCATTTATATCTTTACTAGAAGTTTTTATTTGCTCAAGTCTTTTCAGAGGGTTTGACCCTGCTGTTGACATATTCTTATATTTTTCTTCTATCATTTCTATATTAGATTCAATTTGCATTAGGGGAGTTTTTAACTCATGACTAACATCTTGAATAAAATTTTTCTGAGCATCCAGTATGCTATTATTTTGTTTTATAAATTTATTTATAGAATCTGTTAAAATTCAAATTTCAGTATTTTTGTAATTATTTTTCAAAGTATTATTTTTATTTGAAAAATCATAATTATTCAAAAAATCAGATAATTTATAAAGAGGATTTAGAGAAAATTTTGTGATAAAATAAGAAATAATAAAACTTAAAATTATAAGAAAAATATTTAGAAATAATAAAATTTCATAAAATTTCTGTTCAAATAAAACAAGTTCAAAAAGTTTTTTTCATAAAACAATATTATAATTATAATAATCTCATCTAAAAATTAGAGAGTCATTATTTTCTATAAATCATATTTTATATTTTGCTTTAAGTTTTTTATCATTATTTCAGATATATAAATAAAATCACATATTATTTATTTTTTCAATCTCAACTTGTGGCAAAACAAAAATTCAAGTATTTTGCAAATCAATAAAAGTTTTTATAGTTTCAAACTCATTAACTATAGATTTTTTATTTTCTAAAATTATGTTTTGTTTTGTAGAATTAAAAAGAAAAACAGCAAAAATATTTACTATCAAAATTATAAAAATAGTAAAACTTATAAATACTCTAGATTTTATGGAAAGTTTTTGCATAGATTGTAATATTAAATATTTCTCCCTCACCCCCAACCCCTCTCCTTTGGAGTAGAGGGGAGTTTTTTGTGTTATTCCTCTCCCCCAAGGGAGAGGTTAGCTGAGGGCTATTTTTTTTCAAACTTAAATCAAATACCTCTAATAGTTTTTATTGGATCATAAGAAAAACCTTTATTTAACTTACTTCTCAAAGTCTGAATATGGCTTCTAACAACATCAGACCAGATATCATTATTTATTCACCAAATATATTCCAGAAGTTCTTTTTTGGGAATTACTTTATTTTTATTTTTCATCAAATATTCAAGAATTTGAAATTCTTTTGGAGTTAATTCTATATGTTTTC
>Ga0256827_10000320_pt1 | contig 28917 bp, 18 predicted proteins | sample CV84metaG_FD_185977 | JGI IMG/M metagenome (GOLD analysis project Ga0256827, IMG submission 185977) | Hydrothermal vent microbial communities from East Pacific Rise, Pacific Ocean - CV84 | ecosystem: Environmental > Aquatic > Marine > Hydrothermal vents | place: Pacific Ocean: East Pacific Rise...
ATGCTAGTACACAAAGAGGAATACAAAGAGCATACCAAGAAGAAAACGATATCATAACTGATTTAAATACTGGCCTTAATTGGCAAAATAATGAAATTAGCTCTGATAGAAACTGGGATGAAGCAAATAACTACTGTAACACATTGAATTTAAATAATCTTGCATGGAGATTACCAAACTATAAGGAATTATTAACAATAATAGACTTAAAATTTACTCCAGCAGTTAATCCAATATTTAGAAATATAACTGCATCAAAATACTGGACAAGTTTTGGAGCTATGTCTACTAGATATTCTGTAAATTTAGAAGATGGAACAACTAAAGGATTAGCAAATACAGAAACTCATAGTGTAATATGTGTAAATGGAGATTTTATCTGGGGAAGCAGTAGTTTTGAAGAACAAAATACAAGTGATATATCTAAAGATTATACAACTGGCATAACTTGGTATAACTCTCGTACCTCAAAAACATGGGTAGAAGCAATATCATTTTGTGAAAACCTTGAAATTGATAATAAAACGGACTGGCATTTAGCAAATATAAACGAATTACAAACCTTGATATATAAAAATATAACTCAGTATTATGAAAACTGGTCATCTACTATTTCAGTTAATAGCAATGAAGCAAAAACATTTTCAACTACCGCTATTACCTCAATAAAGGATATAAATACTGAGTTAAATGTTAGATGTGTAAGAAGTGATAAATTTGGCTCTTATGAAGAAGGTAAATGGGGTGATATAATATTAAATGAAAGATATACAATCCCAAATGATGCTATTTTTATTGATATAAGAACAGAATCAGAAAGAAGTAATGGATATCCAGAAAACTCTGTTGGAGGAGCAATTTATAGCTATTCAGATACAGAAGGTTTTATAGCAGATGTAAATACATTAGTAAATAATGATAAAGATAAACATATAATAATTACATGTGCCTCAGGTGGTAGATCAGGAAATGCAGTAGAAATACTCTCAAACGCAGGTTTTACTTATATAGAACAAATTATGGGTGGAACAAATAAATGGAAGAGCTTAAATCTAGCTTGGATAAATGATTAAAAATTAAAATTTGCATTAAAGTTAATATTGTGTATATTTTATAAACTAATTGCTTTGATGGTTTTACATGAATAAACTGGCAAATTTTATTATAAATAAAAAAAAGTTAATTATTATTATTTCTATAATTTGGACAATAGTATTTTCGATATTTTTATTATTTACAAAAGTAGACCCGGATATACAAAACATGCTTCCATATAACATGAAATCAAGAGTTGATTTAAGGAATATGGAAAAGGATTTCGGAGGAAAAGAAATTGCGATTATTTTAATAGAAAATGATAAAGCAATTGTGAGCAGTAAATTAATAAAATTATTAAAAAAATATAATAATAAATTAAAAAAGATAGATGGTATTGATTCTGTAAATTCATTAGGTAATATTCCTTTAAAATCCTTTAATAAAGAAAATATCAAAAAAAATAAATTAATTTACGGCTCTTTAATATCAAAAGATTTTAAGATTTTATCAATTATAATTAATTTGTCATCATCTGTAAAAGATGAAAAAAAACTAACAGAAAATATCCGTAATACATTTGCAGATTCACCCAAAAATTTAAAATTTTATTTTGGAGGAATGCCATTTTTAAGAGAGCAAATATCAAAAGATATTCCGAGTGATATGGGAATGTTTATTGGTATTGGTATTGTAATAATGTTAATTTTTTTAAAATTAACATTAAAAGAAAACAGAGGAGTAATCTTACCCACACTGGTTGTTGGAATAGCAATTATAACATCATTAGGAAGTATTTATTTACTTGGCTGGAAGTTTCAACTTATAACATTAATACTTCCAGTAATTCTAATTGCAGTTGCAAATGATTATGGTATTCATTTTATTAGTAAATATCAGGAATTTAATTCACAAAATGATTCAAATAATAAAGAAATTATAATAAAAACAATCAACTCTCTTGGAGCTCCAATCATTATAGCAGGAATAACCACAATATTTGGCCTATTATCACTTCTTAGTCATATTATGATTCCAGCAAGACAAATGGCAATACTTGGAGCAATTGGAGTATTTACAGCAATTATGATGAGTTTACTTTTAATTCCAGCAATCATTCTATATCTGCCAAAACCAAAACCACTAAAAAATATTATAAATAAAAAAAATAAAAATTTACTCAACAAAACAGGTAATTTTGTTACTAAACATCCCATTTTTATATTACTTACTTTTATAATCACAACAAGTATAATGTCAATGGGTATTTTTAAAATAGATGTAGATACAAATCCTGTAAATTACTACCCTAAGACTTCTGAATTATATAAAGTTTCTAATATTATTAATCTTGAATTTGGAGGAAGCCAAATTATCAATATTGTTACAAAGGGAGATATATATAATAAAAAAAATATAGAAAAAATAGAATATTTTGAAAAAAAAGTTTCAAAAAATAAATTTGTAGGAAAAGTAATATCAATTGTAGATTTATTAAAAGGAATTTCACAATTCATATATCCCAAAAATTCTGATAAATACAATAAAATACCTAAAACAGATGAGTCTATAAAGCAATTACTTGATACCTATATGCTCTTAAGCAAAGATACGAGTAGTTTTATATCTAAAGATAGAAAAAAATCATTAATTACTGTTTTTGTTAATAACGAAGGAAATCAAGCAGTAAAATCTGTATTAAAAGATATAAAAAAAGAAACAAGTAAAGATAAGTTATTCAATAAAATAACTGGTGCAGCTATAATTTTTTCACAATTAATAGATGAAGTAGTAAAAGGACAATTAATTTCTTTAATTGCTTCATTAATTATTATTTTTGTTTTAATGATAATTCTATTTAAATCTTTTATTGCTGGAATAATCTCAATAATTCCTCTTTTTATTTCTATTATATTACTTTTTGGAATTATGGGATTTACTGGTATAAAATTAGATATATCAACCACAATGTTATCATCAATTGTAATCGGTGTAGGAATTGATTACACAATACATTTTTTATGGAAATACAGAGAATTAATAAGAAAAAAACAGACTACAAAGAAGCCATAATAATAACATTAACAACAACCGGAAGAGGTATCTTTTTTAATGCAATGTCTGTTGTAGTCGGATTTTCAGTATTGTTATTTTCCGCATTTATGCCTGTAAGATTTTTTGGATTTCTAATTATACTTTCAATATTAACAGCTTTAATAGCATCTTTTACTTTACTTCCTGCAATACTTTTAATTATTAAACCTAAATTTTTAGAATAATTATTAATTTTTTGTAATTGTGACATCATCAAGATATACAGAACCAGTATTTCCTCCTGCACCATCATTATATACTCTAAAAAATATAACAATTGAAACAGCTCCTACTGGTGCTGCATCGGTTACTTTTGTTAAATTTTCCCAATCAGGGCTATCTGATGAATATCCTCCATAAACAGATGTTCCAATTTTATCTCCATTTACATCAAGCCACATATAATTTATTCTAATTCTTACAGTTGGACTATTATCAAGTACATAAGCAGAAAGAGTGTAAGTACTTCCTTCTAAAACAGAAATAGGAATACTTTCTAAAGCTGTTAAGGCATTATCATCAGCACTTGAATCTCTTGTTAATTTTACCGAAATTGCCAAATCAGAAACAATAGTCTCTTCTTTTTCAAGTATTAACTGAGATAAAACACTCCAATCATCCAGAATATTACTTGTCCAGTTTTCAAAACTACCATTAAATGAGTTATCAGGATTATCTACACATTGATTACTGCTACAGCTCTGAGTTGCCAAACAATCACCACAGCTTCCGCCACAACCATCATCTCCACAATCCTTATTTGTGCAATCAGGAGTACAATTATCTACACATTGATTACTGTTGCAACTCTGAGTTGCCAAACAATCGCCACAACTTCCGCCACAACCATCATCTCCACAATCTTTATTTGTACAATCAGGAGTACAATTATCTACACATTGATTACTGTTGCAACTCTGAGTTGCCAAACAATCGCCACAGCTTCCACCACAACCATCATCTCCACAATCCTTATTTGTACAATCAGGAGTACAGTTATCTACACATTGATTACTGCTACAGCTCTGAGTTGCCAAACAATCGCCACAGCTTCCACCACAACCATCATCTCCACAATCCTTATTTGTGCAATCAGGAGTACAATTATCTACACATTGATTACTGCTACAGCTCTGAGTTGCCAAACAATCGCCACAGCTTCCACCACAACCATCATCTCCACAATCTTTATTAGTACAATCAGGAGTACAACCATCTACACATTGATAACTAGAATTACAAACCTTATTCTGACCACAAGTACCACAAACATCACCACAACCATCACTTCCACATTCTTTATTACTACAAAGCGGCTCACAAGGTTCAGCAACACAAAATCCATTTTCACAAATAGGTTTATTTATATTAGTACAATCAGAGTTTACAGTACAATCATCAGGTTTTTCTATACATATACCTTTGTGACAAATAGGTTTATCAGGTTCAATACACTCATCATCAGCATAGCATTCTGCACTATCATCTTCTATGCAAACATGGTTTAAAATATCACAAACAGGCATTACATCAGGACAATCAGATGCTTCAGTACAAGCAATATTTTTTAATACACAATGTCCTTCATCATTACATGTTTCCCAGTTTTCACAAATGGGGTTACATTCATTAGTTGTTTCAAAAAACTCACAACTAATAAAGAAAACACTAAAAATAATCAACAATAAATATAGTTTCATAACACCTCACATACATACTTAATTATTAATACTAGCAATATTTAAAAAAGTCAAACCATAATCAATATATTTTAAAATATAAATTAAAACTTCATTTATATAAAATTATTCATGAACCATTAACATGACATCATCTATATATAGACTACCTGTAGAGGCACTATTTTCCAGTTTTATTGTAAATAATATTTTTATATAATTTATACCAGAAGGAATAACACCAATATTTATAAGATGAGGTAGAAAATTTTCAGAATCAATACTTCCTGTATTTTCTAGAACTTCACTTCCACAAGTATCAATAGCCTCACATAAAATATAACCCATATACCCACTAACACCATTATCGTTATCAAGAATATAACTAGTTATAGAATAGCTACTATTTTCATGCACAGGATAAGCTCTGTCAGTATAGATTTTTACAGCACCATTTCCATATCCAGATAATCTAGTTAATTTAGCAGAAGCAACCCCCAAATGAAAATTGCTATCAGATTTTTCAATATTCATCCCAGGCCTTTTAGTCCAGTAATTAGGAGTAAAACCATCTAACCAAGACTCAAAATTACCATTTAGTGGTGGAGTTACGCATTTTAATGTACTTTCATTACAAATGAACTTCATTCTATTACTATCACATTCATTTCCATCACCAGAGCAATCATCAACTTCAGCAGGAATTACACAACTTCCATTTAAACAAATAGTTTTACCATTAGTATTACCTTCACATGCTGTTTCATCGCCAGAGCAATCATCAACTTCAGCAGGAATTACACAACTTCCATTTAAACAAATAGTTTTACCATTAGTATTACCTTCACATGCTGTTTCATCGCCAGAGCAATCATCAACTTCAACAGGAATTACACAACTTCCATTTAAACAAATAGTTTTACCATTAGTATTACCTTCACATGCTGTTTCATCACCAGAGCAATCATCAACTTCAGTTTCACATATAAAGCTATCATTATTATTAACGCAAATACTTGGAGCCACACAGGGAGTTATTTCCCAAGTGAAACCATCTTCATTACATATTTCGATATTATTTTCGTTACATCTTTGAGTTTGAGGGTCACAGGCACCAGTTTTCAATTCACAAACAAGAGAACCTTCATTTAATTTACATTCTTTATTTGCATCACATTCATCAATAGTTGTCCATATATTATTTTCACTATCTGTACATTTTTCAATTTTACTTTTATCACTGGTACAACGAGTAGCATTTAATTCACAAGTAGGCATTGTATCCCACTTCCACTGAGTTCCTGTCTCAATTTCAATACATTCCTGACTACCATCATTCACAGGGGTTGTATGAAAAGTCGTTTCATTCATTGTAACTTCTATTAATTTTATATTTGTTATTTCTCCAGCAGATTCCCCTGATAAAACATCACCTTTAATTATATTTATATTTCCTTGTGATTGAAAGAAGATTTTTTCAACATTTGCATTTGCATCTTCTGAAAATTTATAAATTAAAACACATTGTTTACATGTTTCATAGTTATCATTAATATTTAAAGATGCCAGATTATAATTTCCAATTGAACTTTCAGGATAGAACTCAACTGAAAGATAATAATTACCTTCAATAACTAAATCTACATAATGATTCGAGTCTTGAGAACTCATTTTAATTTCATTATAAGAAAGTCCAATACAATTATCTTCAATACAGGTTCCATTATCACAAACAGGTTTTGCATTATCTATACAATCTGAATTTACTGTACACTCAGATGTATTATCTTCAATGCATATTCCATTCTCGCAAACAGGTTTTGCATTATCTGTACAATCTGAATTTACTGTACACTCAGGAGTATTATCTTCAACACAAATTCCATTATCACAAATAGGTTTTACATTATCTGTACAATCTGAATTTACTGTACACTCAGGAGTATTATCTTCAACACAAATTCCATTATCACAAATAGGTTTTGCATTATCTGTACAATCTGAGTTTACTGTACATTCTGGAGTGTTATCTTCGATGCATTTGTGTTCTATTAAACTACAAACAGGGTTTTCTAAATTATTTTTACAATCTTCATTATCTATACACCTTAAATTATTTAATTCACATATACCACTATTATCATTACATGTTTCCCACTCATTACAATGAGGATTACAGCTCGTATAAGTAGTAGTTTTTTCTTCACAACTAATAAAAAACATAGTGAAAACAATTAATATTAAAAATAAAGATTTATTCATAGAACTCCTATTCACTTATAATTATTAATACTAAGTTTATTAAAAAAAGTCAAATAAAACGAAATTAAAGTTATATTATTTAGATAGATATTAAAATAGATATATAATCTTTTTTATATTTTACTTATTGAAGTACACAGGATATATCATCAATAAGCATACCCGTTGCATCAGTATCCCTTAATGAAATCATAAGTTGAAAATCACTAATTTCTGAATCAATAGTAAAATCATAAAATACTTCTGACCAATCACTATTGGTTCCATCTAAATCAAGGTAACTACCATATTTAAAATTACTATCACCATAATAGCCTATTCTAACTTCACCTTTCCCTTTTGCATAAGCAGTACAATGATAATCACCAGCTGCCCATACAGAAGCCTTATGAGAAAACCTTTTATGAGTAGTCTCTTCATTTATTAAATTAACAGCATAATTACCTGTTCTTGGCTCAACAGACTGAAGATATGAATCTATACTTGTTTTTGTACCATCCCAATAAGTTAAGACATCATTTGTATCATTCCATTCTTCAAAACTTCCATCTACAGGAGGAAGGGGAGCTGGTTCACATTTTAATGTTGATTCATTACAAACAGTATTAACAAAATTTGTATCACATTCGCTTCCTCCTGCAGTACAAGTTTCTACTTCAGAGCAAATATCAGCAATACAAACAGTTTTACCATTTGTATTAGCTTCACACACTGTATTATCACCAGAACAATCATTAATTTCAACAGGAACTACACAAATATCATTAAAACAAGTAGTTTTACCATCTGTATTATTACTACATTCATCTCCATTTGGACAATTTACAACTTCAACAGCAGGAATACATTTTTGAGTACTAATATCACAAACAGTATTAATTATATTTACAATACATTCATTACCACCTAGACAATCTGTAACTTCAGGTCTTAATACCATATTTCCTTCATTTTGAGGAAGAAGTTTATATTTACCATTACGATAAGTTAAAATACCTGACAAGCTACTATACACAGTATTAACAACAGGTTCAGGATAATCATATAATAAGTTTAATATTATAAACTGATTACCATTGATATCAGTAAGGGTTGTATTATTATTACTATCAGTAAATAAAACAACAAACGGAGATGATAAAAAATTTACAAGCATTGATTCGTTTACTTCTAAATCTAAAATATTAACAGCATCAATATCTGTAAAATCTGGAATCGCTTCAGAGTTTAAAACTTTAATTTCAGGAGAAATAATTTCAAGTAAACCCTGATAATTTTTTGCTTTACCGATAACTTCTACCCTATCTCCTTCAATTTGAGTTACTGATTCTCCAGTATAAACAAATATTCCAGCTTCAACACCATCCTGCATATAAAAACCAGAATCAGTTATTGCAGTAACTATTCCATTTGTTTTATATAAAGCACCTTCTTCATTATTTCCTAAGTTTACTTCCGCAGTTCTAAGATTTAAAAGGCTTGTTGACACAAGCTCTATACACTGATACTCATAACAACTAGTTTTACCATTAGTATTGTTTTCACATTCTGTTCTTAAATCACTACAAACATCAATTTCAACAGGTACAATACATTTGTGAGTATTTGAGTCACAAACAGTATTTATAAAATTTTCATCACACTCATTTCCATTTGGACAATCAACAATTTCTGGTTTTTCTTCTATATCTGAAGCATTTCTTGGTAACAATTTATAAAATCCATGTTCATTTGTCAAAACACCTTGCAATTTAAGATATTTTTGCCCTACTCTTGGATCTGGAAATTCAGTATATATTCTGTTTCGCATCATAAATTGCTTATCATTATTATCTTTTAACACTATATCATGCTGATCAACAATTAAAACCTCAAATGGCGGATTTAGCATTTTAACAAGCATTGATTCATTTATTCCTGAATCCATAAAACCAATAGCATCAAGGTCAGTAAAAGCAGGTACATCACCAGTTCCTGAAATAGTGATAAGTAATGGAGAAACAAGTTCTAATAATTCATGATAGTTTTTCGCTGTAGCAGTTACAACCAAGTTATCACCAGGCATTTCAGTTGGAGTTTCACTATAACCAAGAAATACAAAAATTCCAGCTTCTGTTCCATCCTGCATATAAAAACCATGCTCAGTTACAGCAATTACAGTACCAGTTGTTGTATAAATTGAACCATTCTCTCCCTCAGCTAAGTCATTTTCAGCTGTTCTAATATCTAAAATAGTTTTATTATTTGTTTCACATGTAAAAACATTGCTATTTTCAGTACAAATACTAGGAAGCGTACAATCCGTTATATCCCATGTAACACCATCAGCACTACATGTTTCAATATGATGATTATCATTACACCTTTGAGTTCCTATTTCACAAAATCCATCTTTAAGCTCACAAACAGGAGTATCTCCATTTAATTTACATTCTTTATTTACATCACATTCATCAATACTAGCCCAGATATTATTTTCACTATCAGTACATTTTTCAATTTCAGTTTTATCATCACTACAACGAGTAGCATTAAGTTCACATGTTGGCATTGTATCCCAATTCCATGTTGCATTTGTTTCTATTTCGATACAATCACCATTTTCTACTGGAGTTGAAAGATATTGCTCTCCAATTGTTACTTCTATTAATTTAATATTGGTAATATTACCAATTGATTCGCCACTTGTAGCTTCACCTTTTTCAATGTGAAGCATACCCTCTGATTGAAAAAATACTTTTTCAGTTTCATCATTATCATCTAGTTGATGAATTAATACACATTGTTCACATGTTTTTAAATTATCGTTTAAACCTACAGAATTTAATTCATAATCTCCAACTAAAGTTTCAGCATGAAAGCCAACAGAAAGAAAATAATTTCCTGTTAAAGCCTCATAAAAGTGACTATATGTTGAACCCTGCTTTATATCAAAAGAAAGACCAATACATGTTTTTACTTCTTCAGCAATACAAACATTATTTTTACAAACAGGTTTTGTATCATCTTTACAATCTTCATTTACTGTACATTCAGGAGCAACTTCAGCAATACAAACATTGTCTTTACAAACAGGTTTTGTATCATCTTTACAATCTTCATTTACTGTACACTCAGGAGTAACTTCAGCAATACAAACATTGTCTTTACAAACAGGTTTCGCATCATCTTTGCAATCTTCATTTACTGTACATTCTAATTCTTCTTCTAAAACACAAATATGCTTAGTTAAATCACATACAGTTTTTTCAGAATTATCTTTACAATCATCATTATCTCTACATTTTGAATCATTTAATTCACATAAACCATTATTATTATTACAAGTTTCCCATTCTTCACATTTAGGGTCACAACTTTTATAAGTTGTAGTTTCTTCATTACAACTTATAAATAATACAATAAAAACTGTTAAAAATAAAAAAAACTTCATAAGACCTCACAAATAATACCTAATATTAATACTTTGTTTATAAAAAAAAGTCAAATGAAATAAAATTTGAACAATAAAAAAGGGGCTAAAAGCCCCTTTTTTATTTAATCAGAAATGATTACTACTAGTTACTACTGAATTTCAGTAACAGTTACATCATCAAGATAAACAGAACCAGTTGTTCCATTTTCTTTATATACTCTAATTCCAATAGATATACTTGATATATCAGCAGCAGTAAAGGTTGTACCATCTGTTGTCCAATATTTAGCTGAATCAGTAAGAGTAGTTGTTAACTCTTCCCAACCAGTTGTATCATCAACACCAACTGTATAGAGAGCAGTATCCGCATCCATTCCACCAATTTGATCTCCAGCAGCATTATACAATGCATAATATAATCTACCTTTAACATCACCTGTTTCATCTAAAACAAAAGCACTTAAAGTATAGTTTTTAGAACCATCAATTGTCATTTTTGCTGATGTAAAATCAGTTGCACCATTAGAAGTAGTTGAATCAAGTCTTGTTACCATTGCAGAATGAGCTCCACCATGAAACTTAGTATCCTCTTGTGTAACAGTGATACCATCATCAAGTTTCCAGCTATCAGCAACACCTGAAGTCCATGCTTCTAAATCACCATTAACTAAATCATTAGAAACAACTTCTTCACATACAGTAGCATTACAAGCATAACCAGCTTCACAACCAACACCTGCATCATCACATCTTCCAGGAATTAATGTACAAGTATCTGTATCTGTACATGCTTGCCAGTCTTTACATGGAGTACTACAAGTAAACTCAACAAGTTCCATATCATCTGCATCTCTTAATCTTAATCTATAGTTTGTTTCATACTGAACAACAACACCATCTAATTTAGATAATACATTACCAGCAACTAAATCACCAGTTAAGTCATTATCTTTTTTAAGTAAGAAAGTTTTAGTATTATCACTTACTAAACTAATTGTTAAATCATAATTACCTACAGAATCAACTTTAAAATTTCCACCAGTCATAGTAACATACATAGATTCATTTGCTTCTACCATATTACCATCAGCAATAGCAATAGCATCAGGAATAGTTCCATCACCAGTTACAGTAACTGTTGCATTTTTTAATTCCATAAAGTTCTTATATTCATCAAGTTCACCACTTACAACTACTACTTTACCTAAAGCTTCACCATTTGCAGGAGTATAATTACTTCCCATATAAACAAACATTCCAGCATCTGCATCTTGAAAGAAGAAACCATCATCAACAATAGCAGTAATTGTACCTGTTGTAAGATATACAGTACCAACTGTTCCAGCTCTTACATTAGAAAGAGTTACTGTTACAGGAGCTTTACAAGTACCATCTGCTGGGTCACAAACTTCACCAGCTACTTCACAATGAACATCATCACATGGACCAGCAACTCCACCCATATCAGTTGCTTTTCTTGGTAATAATTTTAACTCATCATAATCCATAGTTAAAACACCTTTTAAAGTATCAAAACTATCACCAACAAGTGGATTGTCAAAACGATATAATGAACTGTTAATTTTAAATGTGTTATTAGCAGCATCTTTTAAAGTTGTATTATAGTAATTTGAACTTGCAGGAGCTTCTGTTACAACAAAAGGTCCACCAGTAAGCTCAACAAGCATTCCGTCATTTGTAGAAGTAAAACCATCTGCAGCTAAAGAAATAAAACTAGGAACAGTGTCTGTACCATCAGCTGTTACAACAGCTTCTTTTAATCTTAATAAACCATGAAAAGTATCAGCTGTACCAGTTACTTTTACTTTGTCACCAATAGCTACTGTTGGAGTAGCATCACCAAGATAAATAAAAATTCCAGCTTCTGCATCTTGAATAAAGAAACCATGATGACTACTACCAGATGTAAGGGCTGTTACAACACCAGTTGTATCATAAGTTCCACCAACAGGTGTAGCTTCAGCAGCTCTAATTTCTTTAATTGTTTTAGTCATAACAGCAATACACTCACCATCAACACATACTTCCCCGCCTGTACATTCAGGATCACAAACAGCTGCTTCTATAGTTAATTCAGCTTGACTTCTTGGATATAATTTGAATTCACCCCAATCATAAGTAAGAACACCAACTGCTGCTGTTACATTTTCATTCATTTTTAATTCAACTCTTGGATAAGAAAACAGAGTTCCAATTTTAAGATCTTTACCTGCACCATTTGTTATAGTAAAATCAAATGTACTGTCAGCAGGACAAATCTTACCAGCTTCACAACTGTCACCATTAGGGCATGTTTTAGACTCAGGACATGAAACGATATCAGTTAATCCAGTTACTTTAAAAGGAGTATTTGTTACATTTACAATCATTGATTCATATTTTTCTTCAAAATCAACAGAAGCAACATCTATAGGAGCAGGTAAATCTACACCTTCTGCATTAACAACAACTTCTGCTGTAGTACTAGGAGAAACTTCTGTTTTATCATGAGATTCTCTTAACAAACCTTTAACACTAATTAAATCACCTAATTTCAATACTTTAAAGTCATCTTGACCTTTTATAGAATCAAAATTAACTTCAATACCAGCATATTCACTTGAATCTACCTGACGGATAACAACTGAATGATGAGTTGAAGTTTTAATTCCTTTAATACCAACAACAACACCTTCAAGAGATTTTGTTAAAAGTTTACCAGTAAAGTCATTATTAACAGAACTCCACATTCTCGCTTTTACAATAGTATCAATATCATCCATGTTGAAATCAACACAATCACCTGTTGCAGGGTCACATATCTGACCTTCTGTACATGAATTATCTTTACATAAGTTTAAAGATTCACATTCTCTGCTGGTATTACAAAAGTAACCAGGGTTACAATCTTCATCTTTTACACATTCAGGTTTATCATCAGCAACACAAACGCCTCTGAGTTCATCACATGTAAAACCTTCTTTACAAGCAGGATCACATGCAGTAGGAGTAACACACTCACCAGTTACAACATTACATGTTTCTCCATCAGTACATTCAGGATCACATACTTTTGCTCCTATACATTCTCCATCTGCTGGATTACAAACTTTACCTTCTTCGCATTGAACACCATCACAAGGGTCTCCAACTAAAACACATTCACCACTACCTGGGTCACATGCTTGACCAGCATCACAAGTTACACCATCACATTTATCTTTGTTTTCTGTACCATCGTCACCACACGCAGTGAACACAAGAGCCATTGATGTAATCAATAGCATCAAAAAATAGGATATTTTCATATCTACTCCTTTAAAAAAAATTAATCCTCGAAGTCTTTTATCCTAAATACATAAAATTGTCAATGTTTTTCCTTTTTTTTTTGCTTCTTGTTTTTATGTTTTTGTTTATGTTAATATAGTATGTTTTTTATATGGAGATATAATGAAAAATCATGAGAGAATAAGAAAAGCAATTGAAGCTATTAAAAAAGGAGAAATGGTAATATTAGTTGATGACGAAGATAGAGAGAATGAAGGTGATTTATGTTTTGCTGCTGAATTCACATCTCCAGAAAAAATAAATATGATGGCAAAATATGCAAGAGGTCTGATTTGCCTTACGCTAACACCAGAATGGACAGATAAATTAAACCTTCCAATGATGGTAACAGATAATCATTCCAGATATAAAACGGGCTTTACTATATCCATTGAAGCCCGAGATGGTGTTACAACAGGAATTTCTGCAGCAGATAGGGCTCATACTATTTTAACAGCAATAAAAGATGATGTAAAAGCTGCAGATATTGTAAAACCAGGTCATATATTTCCTTTAAGAGCCAAAAAAGGAGGAGTTTTAGCAAGAACTGGTCAAACAGAAGGCTCTGTTGATTTAGCAAAACTTGCAGGATTAAAACCAGCAGGAGTTATTTGTGAAATTATGAATGAAGATGGCTCTATGGCAAGAATGCCTGAACTTGAAAAATTTAGTAAGGATTTCAATATCCCAATTGTTACAACAGAAGATATTATTGCATTTAGACTAGAACATGAAACTTTAGTTAAAGCCAAAATAGAAACTAAATTAACAACAGTATTTGGAGATTTCAAAGCACTTGTTTATGAAAGCAGTATATCTAATAAAGAGCATTTAGCTTTGGTAAAAGGTGATATATCAAAAGATGAACCAATTTTAGTAAGAGTTCACTTAGAATGCTTAATGGGAGATATTTTTGGTATTTATAGCAAAAAATGTTCTTCTCCGTTAAAAAAGTCTATGGATTTAATAAATAAAGAAGGAAAAGGAGTAATACTATATTTAAGAGATAGTTCTGAAGGCGACTATTTAAGTGAAGCTATAAGAGAGCTTTCTGGAAAAGAAAAAGAAACTGATTTAGCAATACTTCCTAAAGAAGAGGAATTAAGAGATTTCGGTATTGGAGCTCAAATATTAAGAGATTTAGGTATTAAAAATCTTAAATTATTAACTAATAACCCTAGAAAAGTAATTGGGCTTGAAGGTTATGGACTTAAAATAATTGAAAAAATAGGATTATAATATGGAGCTGTTTGAAGTAAAAAACTTATATAAATCACTCAAAAATAAAATAGAAAAACTCGAAAAGTATCTTGATATAGATAAAAAGATAAATAGATTAAAAGAAATAAACAAAGAATTTGAAGATGGTAGTATATGGAATGATAATGAAAGAGTTAAACCATTAACAAAAGAGAAATCTAAACTAGACAACATAATAAAACTATTTAAAAAAGCAGTTTCATTAAAAGAAGAGTACGAAGTTTACTATGAATTCTATGAAGAAGATAATAGCAGTGAAAATTTTACAGAAATAGAAAATTCTATAAAAGATTTAGAAAACATTGTTAATGAAATAGAATTTAACAGAATGCTGAGTGGTGAAGTTGACTTTAATAATGCAATTATAAGTATTAATGCAGGTAGTGGGGGAACTGAAAGTCAGGATTGGGCAGGAATGCTTTACAGAATGCTTACAATGTATTGTGAAAAGAAAAAATATAAAGTATCAGTACTTGATTACCAATCAGGAGATGAAGCAGGTAAAAACGGAATCAAATCTATTACCTTTTTAGCAGAAGGAGAGTATGCCTACGGCTTAACAAAATCAGAAAATGGAGTTCACAGATTAGTAAGAATTTCTCCATTTGATTCTTCTGCAAGACGCCATACATCTTTTGCATCTGTTTCTGTTGTTCCTGAAATTGATGATAATATAGAAATTGAAATAAAAGACGAAGATGTTAGAGTTGATACATTTAGAGCAAGTGGTGCAGGTGGCCAACATGTAAATAAAACTGATTCTGCAATAAGACTAACACATTTCCCTAGTGGAATAGTTGTATCATGTCAAAATCAAAGGTCTCAACATAAAAATAAGGAATCTGCATTTAAAGTTCTAAAATCTAAACTATACGAACTTGAATTACAAAAAAAACAAGAAGAAGCAGACAAGTTTAATGCTAATAAAAAAGAAATAACATGGGGCTCACAAATACGCTCTTATGTGCTACATCCTTATAAAATGGTAAAAGACCACAGAACAAATCACGAAACAGGAAATGTAAATGCAGTGCTTGATGGTTCACTAGATAGCTTCATAAAAGCTTTTTTACTGGAGTTTGGGGGATAAATGATAATAAGTAAACAAGTTTTTGATTTAGTAAAATTGGGCTGGCGAAAATATGCAGGTCTTGATATCAAATCAATATTAGTTAATTCTCGAAAAATGGTTTATCTTGAAGCTAATCCTAATAGTAAAAATATAATAGTAATGCTCCATGGAATAACAGCAGATAAATATATGTGGCCTGTATTTGCCAGAAAATTTGTAAAAAATGGCTACAGAGTTATAATTCCTGATTTACCTCCATTTGGAGAAAGTGAATATGATTTAAGTATTAACTACTCTCTTGAAAATCAAGCAAAAAACTTAAAAATTTTCTTAGAAAATATCAATGTAAATCATAAAATTCATATTATGGGTAATTCAATGGGAGGTGGAGTTTCTGCAAAGTTCACAATTCTATACCCAGACTTAGTAACATCATTAGTTTTATTTGATAATATGGGTATTTACTCTGTAAAAAGAACTAAATTCTTAGAAAACCTTGAATCAGGTGATAAAAATTTAATGTTAATAAAAAATAAATCAGACTTAAATGGAATGCTTAATTTGGTTTATCATAAACAACCTTTTATTCCTCCTGTAATAAAAAAAGAATTATTAAGAGAAAGAAAATTAAGCTATGATAAAGATAAAAAAGTATTTAATGATTTATTGTCAGAAAAGTGGTATCTTGAAGAGGAACTGGATAAAATAAAAGTTAAAACATTTATTATATGGGGAAAATATGATGAAGTTTTTGATTTTTCAACTGTTGAAGTTTTAAAGATGGGAATAGAAAATTCAAATTCTTTAATTGTTGATAATTGTGGGCACATGCCCATGAATGAAAAAGCATATTATACAGCCAAAAAAGTATTAAAATTCATAAAAAGCTTAAATTAGGAGTAAAAAGATTGCTAAAAACAGAATTTTTAATTTTTAAGAACTATTTAAATAAAAACCTATATAAAATACTAATATTTTTACTAATTATAATTATTTTATTGTTTTTTGTAATTAAAAATTTAGCATCTGTTGAAATAAAAAATAACCAAATAGAAATCTATCAAGACTTATACTATTTCATGATGTTTTTATATATGCCCTTAATATATTTATCCATGGAATATATTTTCAGGTCTAAAAAAATTAATTTCTTGAGATATTTTTCAATAAAGAATTCCAAATTAGTAAACTATTTACTTTTATCATTTTTTATAAAATCTTTATTTTTATATTTTATGGAATTAATTGTTATTTCTGTTTTTATATTTAAGGATATTTCATTTTTTTACGCTGTTTTAGTTTATATAACAATTTATCATCTTATGTTTTTTGCTATTGCAGTTTTAGTTTATTCCTATATTTCTATTTTTATAATAGATGATGGCTATCAGTCGTTAAGAAAAGGCCTTAGTAGTGGCTGGACAGACGAAAAACTTGCTCCTTTTTTATTTGCTCCTGCAATAGTTTTTGCAGTGTTAAATTTTGCAAATATTATAGTTGCAAAATTACTTGAAAAGAGTTTCTTTGATTATCAGTATTCTCTGATTTCAATTATATTTGTAATGCTAATTATCTTTTCATTTTTAATTTTCAAAGGAAAGCAGGTTTTATCAATTAACTTATTAAAAAACTATGCAATTATTTCTGAATTTAAAAACTTATATATGGATACTTCATATATTGTTGAAAAAAGTTTTTTTGAAGAAAGATTTATCAATAAGTTATTTCCTGATCTTTCATTTAATATAATGAAAGATTTTAAAATATTAAAAAGAGCATTTCGTTTACAGTCATTATTTATTTATCTTTCATTTATTGCCTTTATTATACTTGAAACAACAGTTTTAAACACAAGCGTTAAGTTTATTGCTTACTTTTTATTATATTTAATAGCTTATTTACCAATTCATAAGTTTTATTATCCACCATTAGAGCTAAAGTATCGGAGTTCAGTATATGCAATTTCAAACAAAGATATATTTATATCAAAACTAGTTTCTTCTTTTATTTATTTACTCCCTTTGATTATTTATTCATTTATTTTTTCAATATACTACAATCATTTTTCCCTTCTGATTTTCCCTGTTTTCTTCATAATACAAACAACAGCGATTTACTTAATTTCAAATAGAATGATAAGTGGATTTTCACTTAATTTTTTAATGTTTATGGGATTATTTTACTTTATATAAGACTAGGTATTTTCTCTAATAATATCTGCACCAATATTTTTAAGCTTTTTATCAATATTAGAATATCCTCTGTCAATTTGTCTTATATTATACATACTTGATTCTCCTTTTGCCACAAGTGAAGCAATAAGTAAAGCCATTCCAGCTCTAACATCTGGTGAATCCAACTTTGTTGCATATAACTCAGACGGACCAACAATTACAGCTCTGTGAGGGTCGCACGGAATAATTTTTGCACCCATTGACATCAAGTGGTCAACAAAATACATTCTTCCTTCAAACATTTTTTCAAAAAATACAATTGTCCCTTCAGCCTGAGTTGCAACAGTAATTAAAATACTCATTAAATCACTTGGAAATGCTGGCCAAGGACCATCATAAATCTGAGGCACTGCTTTCATCATATCATCTTTTATTTTTAATTCCTGATTCTGTGGAATTATAATATCGTTTCCTTCCCAATTTACTTTCACACCTAATTTTTCAAAATTAAGTAATATCATATGTAAATCTTCTCTTCTACAATTTTTTATTTTTATTTCACTGTTTGTAACAGCTGCAAGACCAATAAAGGAGCCTATTTCCAAGTAATCAGGGCCAATTGTATGCTCCCCTCCATATAATCTGTCAACACCCGTAATATAAAGAGTACTAGTATTAATTCCTTCTATTCTTGCTCCAATTCCATTTAAAAACTTTATTAAATTTGTAACATGAGGTTCTTGTGCTGCATTTCTTATAATTGTAACACCTTTTGCTAAAACTGCTGCCATAATTATATTTTCAGTTGCAGTAACAGATGGTTCGTCTAAAAAGATTTCTGCACCTCTTAAACTTTCCTCAACACTTACATTAAAAACATCAGATAATTCTATTTTAGCACCAAGCATTTCAAGGCCAATAAAATGAGTATCAAGCCTTCTTCGGCCAATTACATCTCCACCAGGAGGTGGAAGTAGTGCTTTTTTAAATTTACTAACCATTGGGCCTAAAAATAATATACTTGCTCTTATCCTTTTACATTCTTCCTTTGGTAATTCCTGAGTGTGGATTCCTTTATTTACAACATATAAGGTAGTATCATCAATCCACTCAACTACTCCACCAATTTTTTGAATAACTTCAATCATTACCTCAATATCCCTTATTTTAGGCATATTTTTTAATATTACTTTTTCATCAGTTAACAAAGTTGCAGCTAATATTGGCAAAGCCTCATTTTTACTTCCTGATGGAGTTACAATTCCTGACAATTGCTTTTTTCCATTTATTATAAATCTTTCCATATACACTCCAATAATAATAACATTTAACTATTCAAAAAATATTAAAAGGTGATGTTAGTGTCTAACATTGGTACTATCGTAGCACTACTACGATACCTTTTTAGCTATTCTTCATTATTAAGCTGAATAGTTACATATTAAAGTATCATAAAATGATTTTATTTTATAGTTTTTTATTAAATTTTCTATATCTTTTTAAATTCGGAGCTTTTAACCCAACCAACATTTCCATTTGGTAAAGTAATTTGATACCACCCCTCTCTTTCATCTGTAATTTGAACTTTTAATCCTTCATGAATTTTAAATGTTTTCTTATATTCTTCATCGGGGCCATCAGTAACATTAATTTCATCTACGACTGCAACACCCAAATTAATTTTATTACTTGAATAGTAATTACCAACAATTAATATAAAATTAAATAACACAATTAAAGAGAATAATATTGTTATAAAAGTATAAGCATTAGATTTAAGTTTATTAAATTTCTTAAATATTAAAATAAGCCATATCATTATCCATAAACCCAAAAAAATATAAATTAACAAAGGTGTAGAAAGAGCTCTTAAAAAATTATATATTTCATTTACTCCTGCCATTTCAGCCTTACCGGATTCATTTATTATCTTATCTATATTTTTTTTATTTATCAATTTAAGATTATACTCTGCATTACTATTATTGGGATCCAGAAATAGTGCTCTTTCATAATATAAAATAGCATATCCAAATTTATTTAATTTAGCATAAGAGTTACCAATGTTATAGTATAAATCAGATGATTTATACCCATTATTTTCGATTAACTTATAAGAATTAAGGGCTTTTTCATACTTTCCCCTTTTATATAAATTATTTGCTTTATCAAAAATATTATTAAAATCATTATTTGAAAATAATATATTAGGAAGTATAATAAAAAGTATTAAAAAATATTTAAATATATTTAAATTATAAAACATTATTCACCTCTGCTTATATTATCGATAACATTTTTTATAATATTTAAAGAGTTTTTTTTATCTGATTCAGATACATCTATATTGGAGTATCTAATATACTGACTATTTTCTAATGTATCAGTAAAAATTTTTATATATTTCTCCTTTAAATTTTTTTCTTCTAAAAACACTGCAATTTGGTCAATAGTTAATCCTTTTGCAAGAATAGAAAACTTTTCTTCTATATAAGCAATTATAATTGAGTGTAATTCCCCATAAAACTCTTTTACAGGAGGATTCCTTTTATCTAGATTCTTAAGTGAATTAAGAGCTTTTTTATGAGAATTTTTCATTAATAATACATCTTTATTACTGATATGTTTATACTTTCTTTTAAAATATAAATATAAAATCAAATAAATAAATGGGAATAATAATATCACTACTAATAAAATAAAATATTCAAAATGATATGATTTATTTTTCATCAGTATTTCAGTTGTTTCAGAAACAGGCTTTAGAGCAACTGAAATACTGTTATCATTATTCGCATCCTTCTGATTAATTTTAGAATTACCATTATTTAATTTAATATTTGCTTTACCATCAACTGTTATCTCTAAATCTCCATAATCAATAACCCTGTATTTTTTAGTTTTAGGATTAAAATACTGGAATTTTAACTTAAAGGATTTAAATTTACCTGGTCTCTCAGCCTTTAAAGCAATTGTAACTGACTTTTCTCCTTTTATAACACCTTTATTTGTTATTTTTACTGATTCAGTTGGTTCATAAATCTTAAACCCATCAATATTTTCTAGTTTAGGAAATGTAAGATTTTTAATATTTCCTGTTCCTTTTATTTTCATATTAATAGTAAAAGGCTCATTAACTTTAACTTTATTTTTAGAAATAGAAACAGAAAAGGAATATCTACCAATATTACCCTCTGGAAAATCTTTTGGTTTATTTTTAGCAGGTAAAGGCTTAACCTTTAACTTAACAAGATTAGAAGTTCTTCTGTAAATTTTATTAGGTGAAGATCCAAATGAAAATATATCAGCTTTAAATTTCACCTTAAATGGAGGAAGAGTTAAATCACCTTCCTTTATCGGAAAAAGAGCCATTCTTGCAAGTGGTGTCACTTTAAAATAATATCCCTTATATACTTTTCTTTTACTTCTTCTAAAATTACTAGTATCCAATTCTTCAAGCCAAAAATTCTTATATGAAGGAATTACTGGTTGCTCTGCAAAATCAACATCAATTCGATGATATAATTCATAAGTAACAATAACTTGTTCTCCAACAAAAACTTCATCTTTATCAACTTTAGCAACAATAAATAATTCAGGGTCAAATGGATATTTATAATCATCATCAACAGCATTATCCAAATTACCACTTCCCTTTACAATATTAAGTTTAAGTGTATTTGAAATATACATCTTTCCATGTCTTTTTATTTTAATTGGACCGATTTTAGCAATTCCCTGTGTAATAGGAATATAAGTTAAATTATATGTAACAACAGTATTTGAAGTAGAAACACCATTAATATATTTATAGCTTTGAATTGTTGAATTTAAAGGTGTTCCAACTAATTTCAAATTTTTAACGGTTGGCATTTCATCTAAACGAACTGCACGACTTGATGTTATTTTAATACTAATATCTATTCTTTCATCAATAGAGTATTTTTGGGAATCAGAAGAAATAATAATAGAAGTATCTCTTCCATACAAATAATTAATAGAAATAAATATAAGTAAAACAAGTATTCTTTTCATATTTACCACTCTTTTTTAGAAGAATTCTCATCAGTAAAATCACCATTATACATTAAATCATATAATTTTAAAGTTTTATTATTTTTTTCAAGATTTTTTAACATTCTTTTTTCCTCTTTTGTTAAATTATTTTTTTTACTTTTTCCTTTCTTATCTTTCTTATCTTTCTTATCTTTCTTATCTTTCTTATCTTTCTTATCTTTCTTATCTTTCTTATCTTTCTTATCTTTCTTATCTTTCTTATCTTTCTTATCTTTCTTATCTTTCTTATCTTTCCTATCTTTCTTATCTTTCTTATCCTGCTTATCTTTCTTATCCTGCTTATCTTTCTTATCCTGCTTATCCTGCTTATCCTGCTTATCCTGCTTATCCTGTTTATCCTGTTTATCCTTCTTATCCTTCTTATCCTTCTTATCTTGCTTATCTTGCTTATCTTGCTTATCTTTTTTATCCTGTTTATTATCTTTATCTTTCTTTTCTTTATCTTTATTATCTTGTTTATCCTTCTTATCATCCTTATCTTTTTTATCCTGTTTATTATCTTTATCTTTCTTTTCCTTATCTTTCTTATCTTGTTTATTCTGATTATCTTTATTCTTTTTTTTATCTTGTTTATCTTGTTTATTCTGATTTTTTTTATTTTGTTCTTTTTGTTTCTGCTTCAGTATTCTTTGCAATACTTCTATATTATGCTTTACATTCATATCTTCTGAATTATTATGAGCATATTTTTTATAATATTTTAAAGCTTTTTCATATTTTTTCATATTAAAATATGAATTACCCATATTATAATATGAATTATCACGAACAGTATTATTTTTTGATTTTAATGCTTTTAGATAATTTTCAATAGCTTTTTGGTAGTCCTTTTCTTTATAGTAAGTATTACCAAGGTTATAATAAACAGAAGGCTTATCAACCAAATCATCTTTAAATGAACCTAAAAAACTACTTATTGCATCAGAGTACTTACCTTCTTTTAAAAAATCATTTCCTGTTTCTACCTTTGAATTATTTTTTTCAAATAATGAAAATCCCATACTAAATATAATTAAAACAAACAATATCAATTTCTTCATAATTTCCTCTGCTTTTTACTACTTCTTTCTGATATAAAAGATGCAAGTAAAAGAAAAAATAATGCAAAACTTAATGGTATTTGATACCGTTCCTCTTTTAAAATTCTAAATTCTTCTTTTAATGTTTTCTTTTCTAATAAAGAAATACCGGTTATTATACCTTCCAAATCTTCTGAATTATCCTGAAAAGAATAATATTTACCATTTGTTATACTTGCAATTTGCTTTAATAGTTTATCATTAAGTTTACTTAAAACAGGTTTGCCTTCACTTTTAAGGTAACCAGTATTTTTACCATCACGGTCTCTTATTGGTATTAATTCTCCATTTTCAGAGCCAATACCTATTGTATAAATAATTATCCCCTTTTCAGCAGCTTTTTTAGCAGAATCAATAACTTTCCCATCATGTGATTCACCATCTGTTAATAAAATTAATACCTTTGAACGACTTCCGCCTTTTCTCGTTCCATTATCAAACATATCAATTGCAGTATTTATAGCCATTTCAATATTTGTTCCTCCAACAGGAATATCTCCAACATTCATTGATGATAAAAATGTTTTTATTATTGAGTAATCTATTGTTAAAGGAGATTGAGGATATGCTAATCCTGCAAAAGCAATTAAACCAAGCCTGTCACTTTTAAGTTTATTTATAAAAAGAGATAGCTCCATTTTAGCTCTATCTATGCGAGAGGGAGAAATATCCTCTGCAAGCATAGACCTAGAAATATCTAATGCTAAAATAATATCAATACCAGATTTTTTAACAATTTTTGATTTTTCTCCATAAGCAGGAGCAGCTAAGGTTAATATAAGCAATATCAGAGTTAATATAAAAAATGAAAATTTTATATATAGTTTTATATATGAAGTATTTCTTTTAATTTTAGAGAAATATGAACCAAACGGTAAATTAAAATTTTTTATTTTATATTTAAAAAAATATATTCCCCAAAAGAGTATTATAGGTACTATAATTAATAGCCAAAAATATATTCTGTGACTCCACTGCATAAGTCATCCCCAAATAGTAAACCTATAAATAAACAGATAATTTACAATTTTATTTCTTTTTTCTATTTTTTTTACGAGATTTTGCTGCAATCTTCTTTTTTTTATCTCTATCAGTTCTTTTAAATATTCTTGGTTGCTTTTTTGCCTTCTTAGGTTGTGCTTGGGGTTGCCCCATCATATTGCCAAACATATTTTCCATTCCACCCATGTCAGGCATTCCACCACCACCGCCAAACATATCTCCGAGACCACCACCTGAGAGCATATTTTTCATATCTTTTAATTGCATTAGCTGTTTGATTCCCGGAATATTATTGAGAAAGCCTGTATTTCCCATAGAAAACTGTTCCATCATTTTTTTCATTGTATTAAATTGCATCATCAATTCTTTTATATCTTTTAAGGTTCTTCCACTTCCCTTTGAAATTCTCATCATTCTGCTTTCATTTATAATTTCAGGATTAGTTCTTTCTTTATGCGTCATAGAATCTATCATGAAAACAGTTTTTTGAAAAGTTGTTTCATCAAGTTCATCAGGAATCTGCATATTTCCCATTGGCATTTTAGCCATCAAATCCTTAACAGAACCAAGTTTACCAATCATTCCCATCTGTTTTTTGAAATCATAAAAATCAAAATTACCAGAAAGCATTTTCATTGCATCTTCTTCTGCTTTATCATCAACAACTTTTTCAAAATCACTTACAAGACCAACTATATCACCCATGCCTAAAATTCTTGAAGCAAGCCCTTCTGGTCTAAAAACTTCAAGTTTATCAAAAGTTTCACCCATTCCTAAAAACTTAATAGGTTTTTGAGTAACTTCTTTTACAGATAAAGCAGCACCACCTCTGGCATCACCATCAAGTTTAGTTAAAATCACACCATCTATTTCAAGCCTATTATTAAATTCCTTTGCAGTATGAACAGCATCCTGACCAATCATAGAATCAATAACAAGAAATTTATTATCAGGTTTTGTTCTTCTATCTATTTCTTCAAGCTCACCCATTAATTTATCATCAATTGCAAGTCTTCCTGCAGTATCAAATATAATCAAATTATATTTATGTTCAATAGCATAATTAACAGCATGAGAACAAATATCAGGAGGCATTGTATTTGCCTCTGAAAACACTTTTAAATCTAAAGTTTCACCAATAACTTTTAACTGGTCAACAGCAGCAGGTCTGTATATATCGGCGGCAACAAGTAAAACTCTTTTACCTTCTTCACTAAGCATTTTTGCAAGTTTACCAGTGGTAGTAGTTTTACCACTCCCCTGCAATCCCATCATCATAATAATTGAAGGTCCTTTATCTCTGTAATTAATAGATGTATCAACAGGCCCCATTAAAGCTTCAAGTTCTTCTTGGCATATTTTAACAAAAACTTCTGCTGGTTTTACTTTAACTTTTTGTCCTTTATGTTTAACTGCAACTTTAATTGTTTCACCAAGTGCTTTTTCCTCTACATTTTTCAAGAATTTCTTTACAATTTTAAAATCAACATCAGCTTCAAGTAAAGATTGTCTAATATCCCGAAGAGCAGGCTTTATATTTTCTTTTGTAAGCTCTGCCTGTCCTTTAAACCTATTTTTTGCACTTTTAAACCCATTCGAAATAACATCAAACATTCTAACCTCTTTAATAAATTTATTCTAAACTTCCTATCTTGCATCTCTCGTTTATTTTTTAAATCTTATCAAACTTTTGATAATACAGAATAAACAATTCTATTGTATACACTAAATCATTGATATTTTCAATAATTTTATTTATATATTATGACATTCTAAAACTGAAAATTCAGCTTTTACATAAAATTTTAAGCCTAAAAGTCTTGAAATTTAAATTTAACTAACTTTATAATATAAAGTGGATTTAAATTTTGAATTTTGAAGTAATTTTAATTAAAAAATAATCAAAAAACTCCGATAGCTTTACGAGATTAATAATTGAGGGAGGAGAATAATGGGTAAAGATTTAATCATATTGGTAACTCTAGTACTTTCTTTTTCCCTATTTGCAGAAGAGATAAAAAAAACTGAAATAACTAAGAATAGTAAAAAAATCAATAATGGAAATTTTGCATGGGAAAATGGAAGATTATATTTTCGTTCTGAAAAAAATTTTTCTTTAAAATTTGATGGACGAATTTATTTGGATTTTGCTCATTACAGTGGCTCTGATTATGCATTTGATGGAAGCGATTTAAGAAGAGGAAGAATTGCTTTTAAAGTAAAACTATATAAACTCTGGCGTGCAGAATTTGGCATAGATGTTGCAGACAATAAAGTTGAAACAAAAGATATGTGGATGGCAAGACTTTTTGGAAATAACTCAATGCTTAAAGTAGGACAGTTCAAAGTTCCCTTTAGTATGGAAGAGTTAACGTCCTCATTAATTATCACTTTTATGGAGCGTTCATTAGCAAATACTTTTGCACCAGGCAGAAGAATGTCTATTGGTTATAATTACTGGGGAAAATATGGTCAAATCTCAACATCTGTATTTGGACAGGAGTTTGGTGATTCAACAGAAAAGAAAGGTGATGAAGAATATGGGGGAGCATTAAGAGGAAGTCTTTCATATTTAACTAGTAATATTGTAATTCATTTAGGAATAGGCTCTTTTATTGAAACTACAGAAGATAATCAGGGAATAATTAAAAAAGACTCCCTTCCTGAATCCAAAATTTCAAAAATAAAATATCTTGATACAGGAGAGATAAAGGATGTGAAGTATAATCATGTATCAAATATTGAACTTGCACTTTCTTATAAATTTATAAGATTACAAGCAGAATATATGTTCAATATAGTTTTTAGAGAAAACAATAAAAGAAATTTATCATTTAGTGGTTACTATGCTCATATTGGAGTATTTTTAACAGGAGAAAAAAAACCTTATTCAATTAAAGCAGGCAAATTCTTATTGGTTCACCCTAAAAGAGACTGGGGGGCAGTTGAACTTGCATTTAGATTTAGTAGTTTGAATTTAAATGATATTGGTATAAACGAAAATACAGAAAGATATGAAGGTGGAACAGCAAAACAATATACACTTGGTTTAACATGGTTCTTTAATAGAAATTTTAGATTAATGTTTAATTACTCTTATGCAGACCACTCCAAACAAGCAGATGGAAATAGAAATTATAAAGTTCCAAATAATGGAATTGATATGCATATTCTTCAATCCAGATTTCTTGCAAACTTCTAAAACTGGATAAATTTGATAATGTAAATTATATTAAAGCAATGAAAGACAGCGTTTGGAAATAGGAGATACTATGGCTCAGGAAATAGAAAAGAAATTTTTAGTTAAAGAAGGTACTGATATCGCTAAACTTGGTAATGCTGTTGAAATTATTCAGGGATATTTATCATCAGTCAAAGAAAGAACTGTTAGAGTAAGAATTAAAGCAAATAAAGGTTTTTTAACAATTAAAGGTATTGGTAATGCAAGTGGTGCAAGCAGGTATGAATTTGAAAAAGAAATTACTATTCAAGAAGCAAAGGAATTACTAGAGTTATGTGAAAAACCTATTTTAAGTAAAACCAGAACTAATGTTAAAGTAGGAAATCATATTTTCGAAGTTGATAAGTTTTTACTTGAAAATAAAGGTTTAATTGTTGCAGAAATAGAACTCAAACATGAAGATGAAGAATTTGAAAGACCTAATTGGCTGGGAAAAGAAGTTACAGGTGATGTAAGATATTACAACTCAATGCTACTAAAGAATCCATATAAAAACTGGAAATAAATTATTTTTACTTATTAAACTTTTCAAATAAATCTTTACTAATCTCCATAAGCACATAAACATCTTTATTTTTGGGATTAATGTAAGTTTCAATAACTAATGCACCTGCAATATTTATAGTGTATTTCTTCTTATTTTTTTTCTTATTTCCATCATTTTTTACAAATAAAACAAATTTTTTTAATGCATCATCATACGAAGCTCTAATTGTCATAGGTAAATCACCAAGATATTCATTTTTTCCAACAACATGATAATATTCTTTTCCATCTATTTTAACAATTTTAACACTGTCTTTAATCCATGTGGAATTATTTTTTATTTTTTTATTCACAGTATTTCTTTTTAACATTTCTATAATATCTTTTGAAATAATATTATGATTCATGTTGTTTATCAGTACTATTGAAGCTTTTACTAAACTATATATGAGTTTATTTTTTTTATCAATCCAGTAATTCATTGTTTTAACATTACTAAAAGTAATCTCTGTACTAGTATTCAGAGTAATATCAGTAGAATTTTTACTTGTTTCATCTGCTATTCTAACCTTAAGATTTAAAAAACTTGAAAGATTAAAATTTGCATCATAATCTGCACTTTTCTTTGAGTATTCTATCTTACTTAATGATGATATTCCAACCGAATATAAATAACCATTTTCCATATATATTTTTTTATCTACCCAATTAGGT
>Ga0256827_10000321_pt1 | contig 28883 bp, 24 predicted proteins | sample CV84metaG_FD_185977 | JGI IMG/M metagenome (GOLD analysis project Ga0256827, IMG submission 185977) | Hydrothermal vent microbial communities from East Pacific Rise, Pacific Ocean - CV84 | ecosystem: Environmental > Aquatic > Marine > Hydrothermal vents | place: Pacific Ocean: East Pacific Rise...
TCTTATAAATGGAGTAATTTTAGTCAGTTTGTGCATTGGAAAGAGGTTATGATTTAAAGTTGATTCTTTCAAATTTTATGAATTTTACTCATAATCTCTTTCTACACAACCTGACTATTTTTTACAGCTAATATAATAATAAAATATAATAATAAAATATAATAATAAAATATAATAATAAAATCATTAATATGAGATTAAGTATAAACAAAATTCCATTAACCAGAAATTTATATCAAAATATTGATTTTTCAAAAATCATTTTTTATACAGAAAATGAAATTAGTAATATTGTATATAAAAAAGATATTTATGAAATTGCACATATTTTAAAATATAATTATGAAAACAATATTGATAATTCAGAATATATTTCAGAAATTAAAAAATTAAATTTAGATACATCTTTTTTAAAAAACACTTTAATTTTTATGATTAGTAGATGAATACCTCAAGCTACATTATTACAAAAAGAATTTAATATTGAAACAAAAGATATTAGTTTATCAGTTTTTAGTGAATGATTTATTAATTGAATGCATTGACTAAATGATAGTGAATTATTAATAGATTTTATTAATTTATATAAAAATAAACAAGAATTATTAGAAGAAATATGAAAAATAGATTTATTATTATTATTTGATTTAGTTGATTATTATTGAATAGAATTTGAAAAGTTTAGTAATGAAAAATCTGAAATTATATTTAAAAGTTTTGAAAGAGATTTTAAAAGTAAAAAACTATTTGATAGAATAAATGAATTATGAATGTATAATTGGTATAAAGTTTGTTGATTAATATTTGAAAATTGAAATTTATTTTATCAGGAAATACAAAAAAACTTTAATTTGACAGAAGGAGAAAAAGAAAAATTTGAAGAATTAAAACAAACTTCCTTTTTTGAAAGTTATCAAAAAGAAATACAGTTAAATACTATTTTACTTGAAGATATTAATTTTGCTAAAATATCAGAATTAACAATGAATGATACTTTTAAGTGAACTAATTATGATGTTTTTTCAACAAAAGTTTATGAATTACTTATATCTTTAAGTGTTAAAAATGCTTATTCTATTATTTTTATTGATATTTCTTGAAAAAAAGAACAATTTAATATTTGAAATAATATTGAATTGTGATGATATAATTATTGATTATTGGAAAAAGAAAGTTTTTCTTCTGATTTAAAAGAAAATTTCCAAGATTTTTCAAATAATTTAAATACAAATAATATGGATTATACAATTTTAATTTTTAAACAAAATTGAGATAAAGATAATATTCCAGATGAAGAGGAAGAATTATTAGCTGCATAATAGATACATTAATTTTAGTGTATCTTTTTTTGTTTTAAATTTATATATCTTTTAGATTAAATTTGTAAGTTTAGGGTTTTGTAATATTTTTTTGTAGATGTATATATAAATTACAAAGGGCTAAAGCCACTCTGTTGACAAGCTGAATAACAAAATATAAAAAAAGTTTGAATTTTAAAAAATTATAATATAATTTATGGGCTTAGAAAACTACATTTACAGTCTCAAAGAGATTAACAAAGGGCAACTTAATTGTTGCTACCCTTTATCTTTTTGGTACTGGTTGTAGTGTTCTAAGCAAACATCAAAGCACATTAAGTTGTCCTTTTTTGTTTGCTTGGAATATTATTTACTATTACCTAATATAAAAAAATATGAAAAAAATAATAAGCCTAATAATTACATTTTTTATAATTCTAATGAATATAAATGTATTTGCAGTTAATAATAAAATTTCTTTAGAAAAAAAATATAATATAAATGTATTGTCTAGACTTGCTGTTCAAGAGCAAATGAATAATTCAAGAAATGAATTATTAAAAATAACTAAATATAAATGAATAGTTTCAAAAATTGATGATATAGTTGAAAAAATAAAAAATAAAAATAATCCATTATTTATATTTTTGAAATTAAATAAGAAAATATCTAAATTAAAAGATAAATTTAAAAATAAGAAAGACATTTTGAATATATTAAAATATCTTGAATCTAAAATTGTAATTGAAATTTATAAATATTATGATGATTTAGACATCTTAGAAGAATTAATTAATGAAAATGAAGATAATAATAATAATAATCAATATTTAAAATATATTAATGAGTGAAATAAATTATATGACATTAATAAATTTGATGAATCAATAATTAAATTTAATAATGCAATAAATATTAAACCTAATAATAGTAATGCATATAATAACAAATGATTATCATTATCAGCAAAAGCAAGTTATAAATATGATAAAGTTTGAAATAATCAAGAAGTTATTAGTCTTTATAATGAAGCAATAAATAATTTTAATTATGCAATAAAATATAATCCTAATAATAAATATGCATATAATAATAAAGGGTATACTCTAGAATATCTTTGAAAATATAAAGAAGCCTTTATTGCTTATGATAAAGCTATTTCAATAGATCCTAATTATAATAATGTAAAAAATAATAAAAAGGAAACTATAGAATCTTATAATAAGCAAATTAATTCAAATACTTTAGAATCAAAAATAAATGATATAAATATAAAAAAATGACTTGAATTAATGGATTTTAATAAAAATAAAGATGCTATAATAGAATTTGATAAAGCTATAAAAAATAAATCTGATTTAGCAAATGCATTTTATTATAAATGATTAGCTATGTATTATAGTATTAATTACAGTGATTTTAATAAAATTGTAGCAGTATGTGATAATGTAATAAAAGTTAATCCAAATTACACTAATGCTTATAGGCTTAAATGAAAAGTTTATGAAAGATATCAAAAATGGGGTAAAGCTTTAGAGGAATATGACAAAGCAATAAAAACAGATAAATATAATGCTAAATTATATCTTTTTAGATGATATGCATAATATGCTAATCATAATTTTAAAGATGCTATAAGTGATTATAATATAGCTATTAATTTATATTTAAATGTAAATCAATATTCTTATAAAGGTGATACTAGATTAACTGCTAAAGAATTAAAACAATTTGCAATTAAAAGAATACAAGAAATTGAGCCAAGTTATTGAAAAAAGAAATGTGATATTAAAGGTAATATTTCATATAATAGTAAAACTAAAGTATATTATTTACCAAATTGTGGAAAATATAATGATGTTAAAATAGATACAAGGTATTGAGAAAAATGGTTTTGTTCTGAAAAAGAGGCTATCAATGCTTGATTTATAAAATCTTATAATTGTAATTAAAAAAAGATTTAATTAAAAATTATTAATTTGTAAAATCAGCTTGTCAACAGAGTGGTTTTAGCCCTTTATATATAAGTCAATAGAGGATTTCAACCTTTTGAAGAAATAAAAAATACACTAAAATTAGTGTATTTTTCTCTGTTTCTAAATGGCAAGGACTGCACGAACTGCACGTACGCCTCTCAGGGTCGGAATCTGAGCACTCTTCTAATTAAGCTAAGTCCTTATAAAATGCAAAAACATTATATTTATTTTTTGCAAAATGCAATTTATTTTCTATAATAAAAATATTACTATTTAAAAACAAATAAATGATTGAAATTACAACTCCAATAATGATTTTTGATACTGAAACTACAGGTATTTTGAAAGATGATAAAAATAATATTACATCTAATGGTTCAATGATACAATTGGCTTATAGAAAGTTAGAAGGTGATAAAAAAACTGATGAAAATTTGTTTTTTATGACTGATACAAAAATTGAAATTGGTTCAATGGCTGTTCATGGAATTTATCCAAAACTATTGGAAGAAAAATCAGGTGGTAAATATTTAGATGATGCAGGAAGGGAAAAATTAGGGAAAGAATTTACAGATAATATCTTGGTTGCACATAATATGGATTTTGATAAAGATGTTATGGAAAAAGAAAATATCAAAATGTGAAATAAATTAATTGATACTTTGAAAGTTGCAAAAACTATGTGGGCTGAATGAGTTTTATTTAATTCTAAATGAGTTGCTCCAGAATATGTTAATTTACAATATTTAAGATATTATTTTGAATTATATGAAATAAATGATTCTGATGGTGTTGCTGAATGTACAACTGCTCATGATGCTTTTGGTGATGTAATAGTTTTAGAAAATGTTTTTTATGAATTATTTAAAAGAATAAAAGAAGTTAAAAAAGTTTCAGATACTGAGGTTTTAGAAATTATGCAAAATATTACAGCAAAAGAATTTTCTATGATTAAAACTATGAGAATAGGGAAATATAGAGGGAAATCTTTTGAAGAAGTTTATGATATGGATAGAGGTTATCTTGATTGGATTGTAAAAGCAGATTTTACTCCTGATATTAAATATACTTGTAATGTTTGGCTAGGAAATACTGTTGATGAAAAGTTTTTTAAATAATTATGAGATGTACTAGCAGTACATCTCTACAATATTAGAATATAAATGTAAAGGTTACTACTACTACTACTACTACTACTACTACTACTACTACTAGATCTCTATACTATTACAATATAAATGTAAAGATGTACTGCTAGTACATCTATTAAAAAAATATGCTAAAAAAAATAAAAAAATTATTTAAATATAATTCAGAAAAATATGAAAATATTTTAGATGATTCTAATAATAAGATATGAAAATATTTAAGTAAATTTATTACTTCTTTAATTGTTTTATTTGCAGTTGTTTTAAGTTTTGAAACTTTATGAAATAATGCAGAAATATTTGAATCAGAATTATTTATTTTTGAAGCATTTATTTCAGTTGTATTTGGAATAGAATATTTATATAGATTCATAAAATCAAAAAATAGAATAAAATTTATTTTTAATCCAATGAGGATTATAGACTTGTTATCTTTTTTACCATTTTTTTTAGGATTTATTACAATTTGAGATTTTTTAAAAGTATTAAGATTATTGAGAATTTTAAGAATATTAAGACTTATAAAAGATATTCCTTTAACTGCTTGATTTATAAAATCATTAAAAGATTATAAAGAAGAATATAAGGCAGTATTTATATTGTTTTTAATTATTCTTTTTATTAGTTCAAGTTATGTTTATTTTTTAGAAAAAGATTTTGATTGAACTAAATTTACTTCTATTCCAATGGCTTTATGGTGGTGATTAATTACAATGTCTACTGTTTGATATTGAGATATGATACCAACATCTAATTCTTGAAAAATAATTGCTGCATTTTTGGTTTTTGTATGACCATTAATCTTAGCATTAGCATCAGCTATAACTGTTATGGTTTTTATGGATACATCAAAGAAAAATGAAAAATTATGACATTCAAGAAGATGAAAAAGATGTAATAGATGTGATGAGAAAAATCCAAAAGAAGCTAATTATTGTATGAAATGTTGAGAAAAACTTTAAATAGTAAAATAATTGCATTTTATTATAAAAAAAGTAAAATACTCTAAATATTTGAAATAAAAAGTCAAAAAATGAATATAATAGAAAATAAAAGTAAATATATTTGATTTTCATTTTTTAAAAATGTAATGTGAATAAAAAATATTGATTATAAATTCAATACTTTTTTTGCTGAAAAGAAAAAAAATAATGATGAGTATAATTTATATTTTACTTATTCAGAAAAAGAAATTTTAAATAGTTCATTACATAATTTAATTTTTATAATAAAAAATTTTGAAGAATATTTTTTTAATTTAAATCAATTTATTATAAAAGAAATTTTAGAAAAAATTAATTTAGAGGAGTTTAAAAAAAATGTTGAAAATAAACCTAATTCTGAATTTTTAAGAAAAATTTGATTTTTATTAGAAAAGATATTAAAAATAGAAATAAAATTCTCTAGTGAATTTATAGTAAAAAAAAGTTATATAAATATATTAAATGATGAAATATTTATAGTTTTTGATAATAGTAGAGATAATTCATGAATTATCTCTACAGAACAATGTTCAAGAGATAGGAAATTTAAAATTATAGATAATAGTTTATGAGAATTTGGAAAATTTAATCCAATAATTATAAAACAAAAATTAAATAAAAATATTTTTGAAACTGATTTTAATAAAAATCTAGAAAATATAAATTCTGAATTTGATAAAGAAATTATAGAAAAAGCGGTTAATTACCTTTATACTAAAGAAACAAAATGAAGTTTAGAAATTGAATGAGAACATTTTCATCAAAGTAAAAATAGATGATTTTTAAAATTAATTTCAAATATTCCAATAAAAGAAAAGTTAGAAAAAAATGATATTATAGATTTTTATAATTTAATTTATAATGATAATAAGTTAGATTATAGAAAAGAACAGAATTATATTGGTTCTTGAAATTGAATGATGTGAGAAAATATTATTGAATATATTCCACCAAAATCAGAAGATTTAGAAGAACTAATGAATGAATTGATTAAATTTTATAATAAAAATAAAAAATCATTAAATCCAATTATTTTAGCTTCAATTTTATCAATATTTTTTGTTTTAATTCATCCTTTTCTTGATTGAAATTGAAGAACTTCAAGATTTTTATTTCAATATAGTTTGTTAAATTCTTGAATTTGAATTATATGAGATAAAAAAGTTATTTTACCAGTTAGTGCCTATATTCAATTAAATAAAAGTGAATATTATAAAAATCTTGAAAATATTTCATCGAATTTACTTGATTTTATAAAATTTGATGAAAACCAAAATTGAGAAATTGAAGTTATAAATCAAACTAAAAATATTTATTTAAATTTAGATTTTACAGAAATTTCAAACTACTTTTATAAAGTTTTAGATAATTCAATAAATATTGATTATAAAAAAGAACTGGAGTATATTAGTACTTTTTATAAAATATATAGTTTTATAGATGAAAATTACAATATAATTTCTAATAATATTTCTTTCATTGCAAAAAATATAATTTCTAATAACTGAATTTTAAGTATTTCTAAAAGAAAAGTTTTAGAAAAAAAATGAATAGAAAATAATATTTTGGAAGAAATACAAAATAAAGTAAAAAAAGATTTTTATTAATATTATATTAAGAATATTAACCCCGGGGTTAAGTTACTAATTTTATGAACTAAACCCCGGGGTTGTAATTAAATAATTTTATTTTTTATTAAAATATAAAATAACCACTAAAAAAATAATGAAACAAAATAATAATTTTTATATAACAACACCAATATATTACTGAAACTGATTACCTCATGTTGGGCATTTTTATAGTTCTGTAATTGCTAATACAATTTTCAAATTTCATAAAATAAGTTGATATGATTCTAGATTTACAACTTGAATTGATGAAAATTCTCAAAAAGCTGTAATTAAAGCAGAAGAAGCTGGTGTGTCAATAATGGAATATTTGGACAATATGGCAGAGGAGCATCAAAAAGTATGGAGATTTTTTAATTTTTCAAATACTGATTTTATTAGAACAACTAGTGAAAGACATCATAAATTAGTACAAAAAGTTTTAGCTCACTGTTATGATAAATGAGATATTTATGAATGAATTTATGAATGAATGTATTGTGTAGGTTGTGAAGCATTTAAAAAAGATGAAGATTTAATCCCTCACCCTAACCCTCTTCCAAAGGGAGAGGGAACTATAATGATTTGTCCAGACCATTTAAAAGAACCTGATAAAATAAAAGAAAAAAATTATTTTTTCAAATTATCAAAATATCAAACTTGGATGGAAGAATTCTATCTTGCAAATCCTGATTTTGTAAATCCTAGCTTTAGATATAATGAAGTTATTGCTTTTACTAAAAGAGGTTTGGAAGATTTTTCTATTTCAAGAGAAACAAATACTTTTGGAATACCACTTCCTTTTGATAATAGTCAAGTTACTTATGTTTGGTTTGATGCTCTTTTTAATTATTTAACTTCTGTAGTTGATGAACAAGATTTTTTTCCTGCAGACGTTCATGTAATTTGAAAAGATATTGTTAGATTTCATGCAATTTTTTGGCCAGCAATGTTAGCTAGTTATTTTGATTTATGAGAAGAAAAAGATTGAGTATTACATTATAAAAAAGAAGATAATGAAAAATTACCAACTCAAATTTTAACAGGTTGATTTTTTACAGTTGATGGACAAAAAATGTCTAAAACTATTTGAAATGTTATTGAACCAGTTTGATATTCAACAGAGTATTCAAAAGAACTTTTAACACTTTATATGCTTTCTGCTTTTTCAATTTGAAATGACTGAGATTATGATAGAAAAGATGCTATTCTAAATTATAATGCAAAATTAGCTAATAATTTTGGTAATTTATTAAATAGAGTTGTAGTTTTAGGTGGAAAACTTTGATGTGAATTGAAGGCAGGGCAAACACAAGGTATTGCCCCTACAGAATATAATAAAATATTTTCACAAAAATTATTAAAATATGATTTAAAATCAGCACTTGATGAAACATTTATTTTTCTTGATAGTTTAAATAAATATGTTGATGAAACAAAACCTTGGGAGTTAATAAAAAATAATACTGAAAAAGCTGAAGAAGTTTTATTTGATTTAGCTGAATGAATAAGGCAAGTTTGATTAAATCTTTATTGTTTTTTTCCAGAAAAAATGGGGGAATTATTTAATAGATTAGGTCTAGAAAATTATGTAGAAGAACTTGAAAAAGGGATTTTAGAAGAATTAAGAAATAAAAAAGAAATATTTAAATTAGAAAAAAAAGATTGAGTATTATTTGAAAAATTTGAATTACCAGAACAATAAAATATAAAAAAAACTATAAAAATTAATTTTTATAGTTTTTTTTATGGATGAATTGGGATTGCTAACATTTTTTGAGCAATTTTATCAAAAGCTTCTATATAATTTTGTATTTCTTTTGTAAACATTTCTAATTCAATAAATTCTTTATATAATCAATCCGTATCTTTAGCTTGATAATTAGATTGTACAATTCTTGTTACGTGGTCATTTAATTTAAGTAATTGAGATACCTTTTTATTCCTTTCTATTTGGTTTTCTTTTATTTTAGATACAGATAATTCAGCATTATTTATAATATTTTTTATTTCAGAATCTCTATTTAGATAAATACTTAAATCATTTTCTCTTTCATAATTTATTCATATACTTTCAAATCTTGCTTTTGATAAATTTTCCCGAGATAAGGGATTTGGATTAGAAGTTTTATTTTTTTCTTTTTCTTTTGCAACTTTATTATTAAAAAAATCTAAATCAAGTATAGGTGGAGTTTTTTTTATAATCACAATTGGCATTGAAAAAATATCACTCAAATTTAAGTCTCTTAATGATAATTCAAAATTATTTGTTGTCATTTTAGATTGTACAAGAGAAGAATTAGCAAATTTTTTCAAATGATTGTTAGATCTTTCCATTATACTTTCAATACTTCTTGTAGTTCAACCTATTAATAAGTTTCAATTATGAGTTACAAATTCAATTTCAATACAAAAAAATGTTTCACATCAACCAAAATATTTATTATCATTTACTCATATATATTCTTTTTTTCAAATTGGTGAATTATAAATTCAGTCAGATGTTGATGTTCAAGATACAGAAAAACTAAATGGATTACTACTTAATGGTTTTAATCATTTAAAATTCTTATTGATTGGTCAATTTTCTAATAAATCTTCTCATTTATTATTTCAATTTCATTTTGTAGAATTAATTATTTTATTTATATCATTAGAAGATAATCAACTTTCATCTTTTGAAGATGGACAAGAATACTGAGTATTGTCTCCTGGAATTGAAAATGTTCAAGTATTTGATTCTCAATTAATGATATCTTCAATAATATCATTATTATTATTATTATTATTTAATTTATCTTCTTTTTTAGAATTATCTTTATCTGTTTTTCATCATTCATTTTTTCATCCTCACCCTCATCCTCACCCTCATCAATTTAATTTATTTTCAAATTTATCTAATTTTTCTTCTAAAAAATCTCATATATCTTCATCAGAAATATTCTCTTCTCAATCGTAATCAATTTCTTGTGTAAAAATTATATAATCAATATCTTTAATATCTTTTACAATATCAAATGGTGAATTTTTAATATTTCCATCTGAAAAAATACCAGTTTTTGAAATATTATATATAGCATCTGATTTAACTTTTGCAGATTTTTGACTATCTATTGAAATTTGTCTTATTATTTCCTGAGTTTTATTTAATTGTTCAATTTTAGTACATTCTCATTCAATTTTTTGAGATAATAATCATAAATCTCATGATTTTTCTATATCATTTTTATCTCAATATGCAATTTTATGGACATCATCTTCTGTTATACTTTCTGATACTTTACAATTTTCTAATCATTGATTTTTTAATTTTGAATTTATTTTTTCAGAAATACTTCAATCTGGACTAGCTCATTTTAATTCATAAGAATACATTTGGTTATTTAATTTTCAAACTCAAGAGTCTATATTTTTATATAAATCAAGTCATAAATCATCTCAAATAAAAGCAAAAGAAAACAAAAAACTTGCTTTTATAATAAATATAAAAGCAAAAAATTTTAATATATATTTTGTTTTTTTCATAAACTTATTTTAGTATTTAAACACAAGTTTACTTTTTTCTACTGATAAATCAACTTTGTCTTTCACCTTTTTATTTACCATATTTTCAGCAATAATATCTTCAATATTATCAGCTATATATCTTCTAATTTCTCTAGCACCAAATTCTGGATTATAAACTTCTTTTGTAATTAAATTTATAACTTTATTATCATAATTTAATTTAATATTTTTATTTTCTAATCTATCTTTTAAATTTAAAAATCTTAGGTTTACAATTTTTTTAATATCTTCTTTATTTAAAGGATTAAAAACTACAACTTTATCAATTCTATTCACAAATTCTGGAGAAAAATAATCTGTTAAGCTAGATTTTATATTTTCTTTAGCTTTTGTGAAATCTTCCATAATTTCTTTTTCCTCATCTTGACTAACATCAAAACCAATTTTTTCAGCTTTTTCACTAAATTCATCAGCTCAAATATTAGAAGTCATTACAAGAATAGTATTTTTAAAATTTATTTTTCTTCATTTATTATCTGTTAAAACTCAATCTTCAAGAATTTGTAATAATAAATTATAAATATCAAAATCTGCTTTTTCAATTTCATCAAAAAGAACAATAGAATATGGTTTTTTTCTAATTTTTTCAGTTAATAATCAACCTTCTTCATAACCAACATAACCAGCACTAGCACCAATTAATTTATTAACAGAAGTTTTATCATTATATTCACTCATATCAATTTTAATAAGAGCTGATTCATCAGAATAAAATTCTTTTGCTAAAACTTTAATTAATTCAGTTTTTCAAACTCAAGTTGGTCATAAAAATAAGAAACTTCCAAGAGGTCTATTAGAATCACCAATTCATGCTCTACTTCTCATTATTGATTTAGTAATTGATTCTATAGCCTCATTTTGTCATATAATTTGTTTTTTCAAACTTTTAGGTAAGAATTTTAATTTTTCAATTTCTTTACTACTTAAATTTTCAGTTGGAATTCAAGTTGCAACACTTAAAACTTTTTGTATATCTTCTACTTTTATATGACTTCTTTTTGATTTTGGAATAGAAAATTTCTTTTTTATTTCAAGTACTTTTTCTTCTATTTTTGATTTTTTAGCTTTTAAATCACTTGCTTTATTATATTCTTGTCTAATTACAGTATCTTCAATTTTTTTATTTAGTTCAGAAATTTCTTTTTTTGCTTTATTTATTTCATCTTCATTAAAATTATATTGCATTGATTTTAAACTACAAGCCTCATCAATTAAATCAATAGCCTTATCAGGTAAAAATCTATCAGTAATATATCTTTTACTTAATTTAACAGCTTCTACACATGCTTCTTCAGATATAATTAAATTATGATAATCTTCAAAAGACTCTTTTAATCCAATAATTATTTCAGTTGCTATTTCTGAACTTGGTTCATCAGCATTTATTTTTTGAAATCTTCTTTCTAATGCTGAATCTTTTTCAATATATTTTTGATATTCATTTAGAGTTGTTGCTCAAATAATTTTAATTTTTCATCTACCCATTGCAGGTTTTAAAATATTAGAAGCATCTAAAGTTCATTCTGCTCAACCAGCTCAAATAATTGTATGAATTTCATCAATAAATAAAATTACTTCATTATCAGTCTCACTAGCTTCATCAACTACAGCTTTTATTCTTTGTTCAAATTCTCATCTATATTTTGTTCCAGCAACCATTGAATTAATATCAAGTGAAAGAATTTTTTTATCTTTCATTGAAAAAGGAACATCTCAAGAAGCAATCTTTTTAGCTAATCATTCAACAATAGCTGTTTTACCAACTCAAGGTTCACCTAATAAAATTGGATTATTTTTTGTTTTTCTATTTAGAATTGCAACTAATCTTTCTATTTCTTGATCTCTTCATAAAATATTATCAATTTTTCATTCCTTTGCTTCTTTTGTTAAATTTGTTGTAAAAAAATCTAATGTAGGAGTTTTTGATTTATCCTCTTTCTTTTTTTCTTGTTTTTTATTTTGAGCAAAAGGGTTTTCTACAACTAATCAACCCAATCCTGAAAGTAAATTTTCAGTTAAAGCTCATATAATTTGATCAGGTTTTGGTCATCATTTTGTTTCAGATGGTGTAAGTCAATCAATAGAATTAATTTTTTGTAAATCTAAAATATTAATTTCTAAATCACTTGGAGTAATTCAAATGAAATCTAATAAAGAAGGGAACCAGTCACCTAAAGTCAAAAGTGCTAATATAAAATCTTCCAAACTAGCTCTTGGTTTTCAAAATTCAGCAGCTATTTTAACACTCCCTAGAATTATATCTTTCATTTTAGGATCTAAACCTTTATATTTTCCTTTTCTTTCCTCAGGTTTTTTATTAAAATTTCATTTTCAAACTAATTCAATAATTAATTTTTCATTAATTCAATATAAATCAAATAGTTCTTTAATACCTCAAACACTATGCATTACAACTTCTAAAAAAACATCTTCCTGACTCAATTCAGAAAAATTAATATTTTTAATTCTAGCCTCACTATTAACTAGAGCTTTTTTATATCCATCAGAAAAATTATTTTGTATCATTTTTTTTATTTATTTTTTAAATTAACTATTTTTATAGTTTAATTATAGCTTATAATAGATATTTTTTCAATTTAGTAAAACATTTTTTTTATTTTATGTTAAAAAACATCTTGATTATTTTTTATTTATTTTTTAATATAATTTGAAAAACTAAAAATAACAAAATATTGAAAAATATTTTGTTTTTTTGGGAATATATAATATAATGGTTTCATATTATTTTAATAACAAAAAAAAATATGTTTGGAAAAAAAATATTTCTATTAGCAGCTGGTTATCTTGCTGGAGGATTAATTGCAACATTATATGGTGAAAAAAAAGGTAAAAAAGTTAGGGAAGATTTAGAAGATACAAAATGAGATAATAAAAAAACTCAAAAAATTATGATTAATAATTTTATTGATACTCATAAAAATTTTTTAGATGATTTAAAAGAAAGAATTTTAACTGATGAAAATAAAGAAGTTTTTTATAAAAAAGTTGATGAAGCAAAAGATTTAATTAAAGATTATAAAAAAGAATGAGAAAAATTAGTTGAAGAATTAAAAGAAAGAGGAAGTGATTATTTAGAAACTTCTAAACAAAAATTAGAAGATTTATATGAATCAAAAAAATGAGATTTAGAAGAATTAAAAGCTAAAGCTCCAGCAAAAATGGAAGAAGTTAAAAATAAACTTTCTGAAAAATTTGATGAAGTAAAAGAAAAAATTACTAAATAAATCTAAATTTAAAAAGACTGTTCTCCTTGAGATCAGTCTTTTTATTATTTATATAATAAAATTCTAGTAAAATCAAAATATAAGAACATAGCCCTAAAGGGACAATGTTGATTTATTGGTTATTTATTCAAATAAATCAACAGAATGCTTTAGCTTTTTGTTTACTATAATTTTGATTTTACTAGAACTTTAATATAAATTCTTTTTTTTCTATTCATACTCAATCTCATTCAATAACTAATTCTAAAATAATATATTTTTCTTCTTTTTTTATTATCTTAGTATCTAAAAAATAATCAATATTATCTAATGAAACCGGGTTAGAATTTCATAATTTACATGATTTAAAATCAGATCAAAAATTAATTTTTTGTTCATATCATACTGCTTCATTTATAAAACTTAATTTTTTATTTTGTACACACTCTTGTAAATTTAAAAATAAATTATTAAGTTGCAAATAATTATCAGAATTATTGATTAATTTTGAATTTTCTCAAATTAATTTATAAACTCAAAAAACAGTAATTGAAAGTATTGCTGAAGCTATAATAACTTCTATTAATGTAAATCAACTTTGTTGACAGTATTTTCTTTTCATATTTTTACAAATTATAATTAATTTTATTATATTATATTATATTATATTATATTATATTATATTAATTTTTTTACAAATTACAAAAAAAGTGATATAATTTTATTATGAAAAAAAATAATTTAGAAAATCTTGAAATAAAATTAAAAAATGCTAGAGAATCTAATGAAAAAGCATTTGAGAAGTTTGAAAAAATATTTAATGAAAATTACAAAAAATTTGTAGAAAATATTTTTAAAACTGATATTTTATGAGTAAAAAGAATAATTTGAGCTGTATTTCAGCTTGAACTTTTAAATGGTAAAAATAATAATGATGCTTTTCAAATAGCAGTTGAAAAAGCTATAACTACTCTACCTTTATCAGTAGAAAAAAAAGAAAAATTAAAAAATAAAATTTTAAAATTAGATAATAAAAAACAAAATTTATCAGAAATTTTTACTAAAAATACTAATTTAAAAAAAGATAAAAATTTTCCAATAATAGAAAGTTTAATTGAAAGAAAAATCTTAGATAATTCAGATTTATTAGCTATTAGTTCTAATTTTTCTAAAAAATGAAATATTAAAAATTCACTAGATTTATTAACTAAAGAAAAAAAAGAAATTATTAAAGAATATCTTTATTTATCAAATTGAACAAATAAAGAAGAAAAAATAAATTCATTTAAAAATGAATATTCAAGTGAAATAAAAAAAATTGAACAAAAATATCCAAGTAATATTGTTAATTGAGTAGTTAAATTTGTGTGAAGAAGTTTTTTTAAAATGAAGCCATACAAAAAAAATATTGAATCAAGAAAATTAAGATTAAAAAGAACTTTTAAAATTGCTTTATTAAGATTATTAAGAATTAAATATAAATGATATAATGTTGAAGAATTAATCAAAAACATTAATTCAATGCAAGATTTTGAATCAATGTTTAAACTTATGATTGAATTAATAGATATTATTCCAGAGAGCAATGAATTACTCGAAAAGTTTAGCCTACAAGATGAAATTGATGAAACTGAATGATTAATATCTGAATCAGAAAAAAATAAAGAAAAAATATTAAATTGAGAAGAATCAACAATAAAGATTTGTGAATTATTAGACAGTACAGACAAAAAATTAGATAAAAAAACTCTAGATAAATTACTGGAGGATGATGTAGATATTATATGAAATGAAATTAAAATTAGAAAATCAATAAAAAAAGTTGAGTTGATTGAGAAAAAACAATGAAAAATAATTAACTGACATTTTTATGAGAGTATTTTAGAGAAAAATGAGGATACTGAAGATAATGACGATGAAGAAGAGGAAAATGAAGAATTAACTTCAGAAAATATTGTAGAAAAATATAATGAACTAAAATTAAGTTTTTCAATTTTAGATAAAGAAAAATTAAATTATTTAATAAATGATGATTTTGAAAATCTAAATACAGCCATTGAAAAACTTGCAAAAATTCAAATTAAATTAGAAAAAATAGAAAAATTATTAGTATAAAAATAAATGGATAATAGATTAACTACACATAAAACACAAATACCTGAATGAAAAATTCAGTTTTTTGAAAGTGTAGATAATTTAAGAGAAAATACTGTAAATAATACTAAAGAAATATTATCAGATAAAGAAAAATTTATAAATTTATTAGAATTATTTAATGAAACTTTTTCATTAAGAGAAATGGCTACAATTTTAAAAATTGATAGAAAAACTCTATCAATTTATATAAAAAAAAAGGAAATAATTGAGGAGAAATCAACACTTCTTTTAGAAAATAAAGAAGAAACAATTTTAGAAAATATTCAAAAAAGAGAAAATATAAATAAAAATTTTAATAAAAAATATTTAAAAATGCAAGAAAAATTAGCATTTTTTAACAGTAAAATACCAGAAAAAGATTTGTGCATTTTATTAAATTTAAAATTACCAACATTAATGGCTTATAAGAAATGACCAATAAGACAAATTTGAGAAGATGCATTAGATAATCTATTGATTAGTATTGAAAAAATTAAGAATGATTATTTAGAAAAAATAGAGTACTTAAAAGCAGAGATAGAAAAATTAATTAATAATTGAAAAACAAAAATATATATTCATAATTTTCTTAAAATTTCTGAAACCTCATTTTATAATTTTATTAGCTGATTAAATTTAAGGTATAATTATTTAGAAAATGCAATTTTAATTTTAAATAATATAAAAAAAGAAAAAGAGATAAGAATGAAAAAAGAAGAAGAGATAAGAATGAAAAAAGAAGAAGAGATAAGAATGAAAAAAGAAGAAGAGATAAGAATGAAAAAAGAAGAAGAAGAAGAAAATACATTCTTTATTAATTTTTTTAAATGAAAAGAGGAGTCTGATTTTACTAATAGACTATTAAAGTTAACATTACCAAGTAATAGAAGAAAGTTATTATTAAACTGATATAATATTAAGGATAACATAGAAATATTATATAAAACAAGAGATTTTTGAGAACTAGAAAAAATAGAAAAATTATTAATATAATTTTTCTATTTTTTTTGCAATTCAATATAATTTATTTTTATATCTTGTCATCTAAAAAGTTGTTGAAATTCTGTAGTTTCTTCATTACTAAAATCTTGTTCATTTTCCCAGTCTATTGATGTTTTTACAATTTTCCAAGAAGTATTTTTTAATTCTTCTACAATAAACTCATAATATCAAAAATGGTCAGTTTTAATAATAACTTTTCAATCTTTTTTAGTGATTTTAAATAATTTATTTAAAAATTCTTCTTGTAGTAATCTATTTTTCAACCATCTTTTTTTCTTAGCCCAAGGGTCAGGGAAAAAGATATAACTTTGAGAAATTTCATTTTCTTCAAAAATTTTATCTATATTTTCTCAAAAATCTTTTAATATTGCAAAATTAGTATCTTCTACTCATAAATCATTTTCAGCATCATTTCTATCTAATGCAGATTTGAATCTTACTCAATTATGAACGTAATTATTCAAGTTTCAGAGAGCTTTTTCAGCACAAATATATAATCTTTTATACTTTATTTCCATTCATAAAAAATTCTTTTCAGGATTTTTTTGAACTTCTCTTGAAAAGAAATTACCAAGCCCAGTACCTATTTCAAGTACTAATTCATTATCATTTTTGAAGTACTTGTCCCATTCTCATTTATGAACATAAATATCATCAGTAATATTTAATATATTTTTATGTTCCTTAACTTTATCAATATAAGGATTATTTATAGCCATAATTTAATCATTTTCTTAAAAATAAATTTGATTTTTAGAATATAATCAATAAACTATTTTTTGCAAGTTAATTATGGATTCTTAGCTCAGTTGGTAGAGCAGCGCCCTCTTAAGGCGAAGGTCCCGGGTTCGAACCCCGGAGGATCCACCAAAATTTAATAACTGAAAAAAAACTACTTAAATTTTAAGTAGTTTTTTATAAATAAAAACCTATTGATAAATAGTGGTTGATTTATAAGGAAATAAATAATTTTTAATGCTTTTAAAAAATGAATAAAAATATTACTATAAAATCATCTACAGCAGAATATCTTACTTTTATTTCTTCTATTGGAACTAATGAAGAAAGTATTGAATTACGTTATGAAGATGAAAATATTTGGATGACACAAAAAATGATAGCACAACTATATGATGTTTCTATCTCAGCAGTTAATCAACATATTAAAACTTTAGTAAAAGATGATGAAATAGATTTTTGAACTATTAAGAAATACTTAATAGTTCAAAAAGAGGGAAATAGAAATATAAAAAGAAATATAGATCATTATAATCTTCAAGCAATTATTTCTATTTGATTTAAAATTGAAAATGAAAGAGCAATACAATTTAGAAAGTGGGCAAGAAAAATTATAAAGGAATACACAATAAAAGGATTTGTAATGGATGATGAAAGACTTAAACAAGGTTGAACAAATCTCAATAAAAAGTTTTTTGAAGAATTACTTGATCGTATTCGTGAAATACGTCTTTCAGAAAGGAAATTTTATCAAAAGATTACAGATATTTATGCAACAGCTATTGATTATGATAAAACTGCAAAAACAACAAAAATATTTTTTTCAACAGTCCAAAATAAGTTACATTGGGCAATTCATGGAAAAACTGCAGCAGAAGTTATTATAGGGAGAGCAAATGCAAAAAAAGAAAATATGTGACTTACTAGTTGGAAAGATTCTCCTGATGGTAAAATTCAAAAATTTGATGTTTCAATTGCAAAGAATTACTTAAATGATATTGAACTTTCTAGTTTAAAAAGAATTGTTTCTGCCTTTTTAGATTTAGCTGAAGATTACGCAGAAAGAAATATTCCACTTACTATGGAAGATTGGGAAAAAAAATTAGATAGATTTATAGAAATGACCGATAGAAAAGTGTTGAATAATCCTTGAAAAATTTCACATGAATTGGCTAAAAAGTTTGCAGAAACTGAATTTGAAAAATATAGAATTACTCAGGATAGATTATTTATAAGTGATTTTGATGAAATGATTTTAAAACAGAGTATAGAAAAAATAATGTTGTAATAAAATAATTATAATGTTACAATTTTTTCCCTTATCTTAAATAAAAAACTTTGAATAACTTCTAATATTAGAAAAAATATTGTTTGAATTACCTGAACAGAATACAAACCACTTGATAATGAATTTCAAATAAAAGAGGCTTTAGAAAAAATGGTTGAGCTTGTTAATTTTAAAGAAAACTTTTTTGAGAAATCTTTTTTATTTTTACTTATTATTTCTTATATACAAGGTTTTGAAGATTGAAATAAAAGAACTGCAAGAATGATGAGTAATGCAATATTATTAAGTAATAATTCAATTCCTTTATCTTACAGATGAGTAGATATAATTGAGTATAAAAAAGCAACTATATTATTTTATGAAAAAAATAATCTAAATTATTTTAAAAAAATATTTATAGACCAATTTGAAGATTCTGTAAAAAATTATTTTAATTAAAAAATATTCTTTTTTTTTCAGGAATGTTTGACCAAAATTTAATAACTGATAAAAAACTACTTAAAGTTTAAGTAGTTTTTTATGTTTTATTTTTTAATAAATTTAGCTACAAAGAAACCTTCATATTCTGATGTTGGTAAAATTCTTATTGATTTATCAGCATTTTTATAAATACTTTTATCAAATTGTTTTACTCAAGTTTTAGTTTCTAGATTTTTAAAAATTTCTTTTTCAGTAATATCAACTATTTCCATTTCAGGAAAAAGACTTTGGATAAAATGAACAATTCATTCATTTTCTTCTGGAGATAGAGTACAAGTTGAATAAACTAATTCTCAACCAGTTTTAAGTGTTTTAATAACTTCTGTTAAAATATCTTTTTGTAATCTGTAATTTTTCTTAGGGATTGAAGTATTCCAAAAAGCATAAGATTTTTCTCTTGTTAAATTAAATCTTCATTCAGCACTACAAGGAGCATCAAATAAAATTTTATCAAAATATTGTTCTACTTCAGCACCAAATTCTTCTTTTAATTTTAATGACAATTTTCTTGCATCAGTTTTTACAACTCAAACATTTGTACAACCTTGTCTTTTTAAAGTAAAGTTTAATTTATCAATTCTAATTTGATTATTATCACAAGCTATGATTTGCCCTTTATTTTCAACTAAAGCAGCTAACTGGCTAGTTTTACTACCTGGAGCAGCAGTTACATCAAGTATCTTTGCGTATTTATTATCTCCTTCAAAATCAAACATCAAAGCAGGAATCATACTTGTTAAACCTTGCATATAAATATATCCAGCCTTAAAAGCACCTGTATCCCATAAATCTTTTTCTCTACCTTCTTCTAAAACATAAACATTTTTTAGATAATCTACTTTTTTAATTTTAACCCCAGCTTCAACTAAAGATTCAATAGTTTTTTCTTCATTAGCTTTTAGAGTATTTATTCTAAAAGTTGGTTTTCTACTTTCAGTTTTAAAACCAGCTTCAATAATTTTCAATTCATCTTTAGAATATATTTTTTCAATTTTTTCTAAAAACTCTTTATTTAGTAATTTTTTCATATTTTTTATTTATTTATAATTAATTATTTTAGAAAGTATAACTAAAAAAAGAAAAATGCAATTAATTATGCATTTTTCTTTTAAATATTTTTTAATACCTCATCAAGTACAACTATACTATTTTTCATAGCAATTTCTAAATTACTCATATGGGCATCAATTGCTTCATTATTTGCTCAGTCTGAAATTCATTTAATTACTATACATTTTTCTAAAATATCATAGTTTCTAGCTACAGATAGTATTGCAAATGCTTCCATTTCTACTAAATTTCAGTCAAGAGTTTCAGCTAAGTTTTCAATAATTTCTTCATCATCTATGAATTGGTCTCAAGTAAGACAAGTTAAATTATTGTGAATTTTGAAGTTAGCCTCACCTTGTAGGGTATGCAGGCCTGCATACCCTACAATTTCTATCTCTTTCTTAGCATAATCAAGATGACTACCTCAAAAAGGTAAATACATATCATGTTGAATAAATTTTGTTGGAAGAATTACATCTCAGATATTTATCTTATCTTTAGAAATATTTCCTGCAATTCAAATATTTATTAAATGGTCAATTTTATAGTTTTCAAGTAGGTGAGTTGTTGAAAAAGCAGCTTGAATTTTTCATATTCAACCTAAAAGTAAAACTATATTTTTTTCTCACAGAGTTCAGTGATAAACTGTTAATGTTCATTTTTCATTAACTTCTTTTAGTCAGTATTTTTCTATTATTAAATCAGCTTCTTCTTTCATAGCTGTTATTATTCAAATTGTTTTTTGCATAATTTTAGAATTAATTGAGACCGGTCTCAAAATATTTTAATTTACTACTTAGAGACCGGTCTCTAAGTTATTTATTTAACCCCAAATTTTCTATCCATTTCTTCATTTTTTTCTTGCCAATATTTTTTAAATTCTGATTTTTTATATTTCCAAATATATAATCATATTATTATTGTCATTGCTAACATTATTTTACCAGAATTATCAATAATTGCTTCATAATATTTAGCAAATAATACTCATAAAATAATCATTACTATAGACCGAATAATTGAACCAACAATATTATAAAACATAAAAGTCTTAGATTTCATTCACATTGAACCAGCTATAAATGGAAGAAAAGCTCTTGTTAATCAATGAAATTTTCAAAAAGTTATTCACCATGGTCACCATTTTTCAATTCATTTTTCTAAATATTTTAACTCAGTTTCTCAGATTCAAAACCAAAGTCAATATTTTTTGAAGAAACTATCTCAATATAATTTTCATAAATAAAATCAGATATAATTTCAAATAATTGCTCAAATTGATGTTATTACTACAACATAATAAAGTGTGTTAATATTTTTTTCTGCAAAAAATCATCCAACTGCTAATAAAATATTTTGTCCTGGAATTACAACTCATAAAACAGGAAAACTTTCTATTAAACTTGAAATAAAAACTATTAAATAATTCCAATTTCATAATCATTCAACAACTCATTTAATCCATTCTAAACCTTCTTTTATTAATTCAGGTTTAAATAAAGCTAAAATAGCTATAGCTATTGATAAAAAAATTAATAAATTCATTATCAAACTAGCAATATGTTTTAATATTTTCTTTTTCATTATTTTTATTTACTTATAATTTTGATTATTATGTAAAAAAAAAGAAAAAATACAAATTAAAAATTTGATTTTAGTAGATTTATTTATAATATCTAAAATATTATTTATATTAATTAAAAAACTTATGAAATTAGAAGTTATTAAAAATAGAAAAAATTATTTAGCTGTTTCAGCTATATTATTTATTATTTCACTATTAACAATATTTTTTGGAAATATTAATTTAGGTATTGATATGACTTGAGGTACAAGTTCAGAATATACTTATACTAAATTAGATATTGAAAAAGTAAAAACAGAAATAAAAGAGGCTAGTAATGAAGTTAAATTAAACTGAAAAAAAGTTATTAATTCAACAAATGCTTATAAAATAAGTGGACAAAACACTTTAACATTAGTTATTGGTTTTGATTCAAGCATTAAAGATGAAGAACTTTTAAAATTAAAAGAAAATTTTAGAACAAAAACCTTAACTATTCTGCAAAAAAATGATGCAACTATTAAAGAATCAAGTTATACAAATATTTGAAAAAGTTTTGGTGATTATATCAAAAACACTGCAATAATAACATTGATAATTGCAATTATTTGAATCACTTTGTATGTTGCTTGGACATTTTCTGGAGTTGTTAGTTGAATTAGTGCATATTCATTTGCAGCAATTGTAATTGTTACTTTATTTCATGATGTAATAATTTCATCTGGTTTTTATTTATTTTCAACAAATTTGTTCCCAGAATTTAAAATAGATACATTCTTTATTACAGCATTATTAACTATTTTAGGGTATTCTATTAATGATACTATTGTTATTTTTGATAGAATAAGAGCAAATTTGGAAGAATGAGCTAGAAAAAAACAATCATTAAGAGATATTATTAATAAATCAATTTGAGAGACTTTAAGAAGAAGTATTTTTACAAGTTTAACTTTGTTTTTTGTATTAGTTACAATTTTCTTTTTCTGACCAGAGGTGATAAGATGATTTATATTAGTTATGATATTTGGTACAATTATATGAACTTATTCATCTATTTTTGTAGCTTCTCCACTTCTTTATGAAATGAATAAAAATAAAAAATTAGAAATTATTAAGAAAAAAGTTTATAATCCTGATGATAAAATAGTAGTATAAAAAAATAAAAATGATAAATCATTTAGCAATAATAATGGATTGAAATAGAAGATGGGCAAAATCAAAATTTTTGCCCACTTTTGCTGGACACAAAGCATGAGCAGATAATGCTAGAAAGATTACAAAATTATGTGATAAAAAAGGAATTAAATATTTAACTTTATGGGCTTTATCAACAGATAATTTAATAAAAAGAGATAAAGAAGAAGTTGCTTGAATTATAAAACTTGTAAATAATATAGAAAATCTTTTATCGGAAATGATAGATGAATGATTGAAGTTTCAAGTTATTTGAGATATTAAAAAATTACCTGAAAAATCACAAATAATTCTAAAAAATATAATTGAAAAAACTAAAGAGAATAAATGAATAATTATGACAATTGCATTAATTTATTGATGACAAGATGAGATAATTAGAGCTACAAAAAAAATTATTGAAAGATGAATTAATCCTGAAGAATTAACAAAGGAAGAATTTAGAAAATACTTAGACACTGCTATTCTACCAAATCCAGATGTAATTATCAGAACAGGTTGAGACCTTAGACACTCTTGATTTTTACTTTTTGATAGTGAATATAGTGAATATTACTTCACTAAAAAAACATGGCCAGCTTTTGATGAAGAAGAATTAGATAATGTTATAGATTTTTTTAAAAAATCTAAAAGAAATTTCGGTAAATAAAATTAATAAATTAATTATGCTTCCAAACTGGTATACAGATTATAAAAAATTAATAGATGATTCAGTTAAAAACTATTTAACTGAATATTTTAAATCTGAAGAAAATATTTGATTAGATATAATAAAAGAAGCATCTATTTATGCTTGTAATTGATGAAAAAGAATTAGAAGTATTTTAGCTTTAGAATTTTATTTAATTTTTTCTTGAAAAAAAATAGAAGATATAAATAAGAATGATAGTATTATTAAATTTTGTATAGCATTGGAATTATTGCATTGATATAGCCTTGTTCATGATGATTTACCATCAATGGATAATGATGATTATAGAAGATGAGAATTAACAGTCTGGAAGAAATTTTGAGAAGCAAATGCTGTTTTAGTTTGAGATTTATTAAATTCTTTGGCTTTTGAAGTTATTTCTGAAATATGAAATATAAGTTTAATTAAATATTTTGGAAAAGCAGTTTGAATTAATTGAATGCTTTGATGACAAGTTTTAGATTTATATTTTGAAGATAATCCTAAAAAATTAAATTTAGAAAATTTATTAGAGGTTCATAATAAAAAAACTTGAGCATTAATTGAAATATCAATATTGTGATGAATTATTATTGCTAATTTATGATTAAATAAAGATAACAAAAAAAATAAATCTGAAGTTTTAAAATATAAAGAGTTTTGAAAAAAAATATGATTAGCATTTCAAGTTAAAGATGATTTACTTGATGTAGAATGAACTAAAGAAGAAACAGGGAAAAGTGTATGAGATTGAGAAGAAAAATGATTTGTTTATTTTCTATGATTAGAAAAAACTCATAATTATTTAGATAATTTAATAAAAGATTCTGAAGATATTATTTTTAATCTAAATTCTGAAAAATTAAATTTTTTAGTTAAATATATTGGAAAAAGAAAAAAGTAGGGTATGAAAATTTTCATACCCTACTTTTTTCAACTCCAGAAATTTTATTTTTTCAAAAATTCTAATACATTTTTTTCTACATCTTTTTTATCTATAATTTTTGTATGATTTATTTCTTTCTTAAATAAATCTTTAATTATTGGATTAACAGTAATATTTATTTTTTTTGAAATTTCTTTTAATGCAAATTCATCACTATAATCTTCATCAGATTCATTTAATACTCTAAGAACAGTTGGAGAAAACTTTGTCCATTCTGCTATTGAACAAATTATTTTTTTTAAGTCTGAATTGTCTTCTTCATAAGATTTTATACAAGTTGCTGTATGAGGATCCATTAAATATCAATAATCATCATAATAACTTTTTATAACTTTTTTAATTTCATTATTAGTTGTAAAAGTAGCTTTGAAACTATCTTTTATTGCATTAGTTTCATCTTGTATCAATTCATAGAAATAATTTTCTTTTAATGATTCAAGTAATTCTTTAGTTCTTTTTGGTCAAAATTCATAGAATAAGATTCTTTCAACATTTGAAGAAATTAGAATATCCATTGCTGGAGCTGCTGTTTTCTTAAATTCTCTTCATCTTAAATCATATATTCAAGTATTAATAAAATCTGTTAATATCTTATTTTCATTTGAAGCAATTAAAAATTCTTTTATAGGAATTCACATTTTTCTAGCATAATAACCTCATAAAACATTTCAAAAGTTTCATGATGGAACTACTGATTTAATTTGTTCTCACATTTTTATTTCTCAAGACCTAACTAATTCTAAATAATAATGAATATGAAATATTATTTGAAAAATTACTCTTCAGAAATTTACACTATTTGCAGCACTTAAACTTATATTATTTTCATTTAACTTTTTATTAAATTCTTCTGAATTTAACATATCTTTTAATGTAGATTGAGCTGTATCAAAGTTTCAAGCTACAGATAATACAAGAACATTATCTGCTGAATTAGTTATCATTTGAAGCCTTTGAACTCAACTAGTTCAATTATTAGGATAAAGACAAACCGCTTTAAGATTTTCTTTATTTGAAAGACTCTCTAAAGCAGCAGGTCAAGTATCTCAACTTGTAGCTATCATTATTAAAAAATCTTTTTTCTCTTTTTTTGTAAGTTTTGAAAGTAGTGTTCCGAATGGTTGTAAAGCCATATCTTTAAAAGCTCTTGTTGGTCAATGATATAATTCAGCTGCAAATAAATCATCTTTTATTTTAACAACAGGAACAGGATTTTTTTCATTATCAAATTCATCATATAATTTAATAACTTCTACCAAATCTTTTTTATCAATATCAATATTAAATTCTTTTAATAAGTCTAGTGATAATTCTTTATAGTTAGAATTAATATGTTTTTCCAAAAATTCTATATCAAGATGAGGTATTGTTTCTGGAACATAAAGTCATCCAAAACTTGCTGAAGGATGTAAAATTGCTTCAGAAAATTTAACTCTTTTTGGATTTTTTCAATCATTTCATCTAGTTTCTATAAAATCTCATAATTTAGTTTCTTCAAAATCTAAATTCAATTTTTTAAACCATTTCCAAAAAGTTCTAAAAGTATCATCTTTTACTCAAAAACCATCATTTTCAAATCTATATTCAAAAGCATCTTCATAAAAAGGTAATCTATATTCTAAAACCTCTTTTATAGTCATACTTCAATCATACATTCAAATAACTCTATCAACTTTCATTCTTTTTAATCTATTCTCAATAGTAGTTACAGGAATATTTATATAAATAACCTCTCACTGAGTTTTTAAAAAATCCATTGCTTTTTTACTCAAAGGCACACTTCAAGAACAAGATAAAATCTTATTTTCTATTTTTAAATTTAACACTAATCTTTCCTCCATTTCCAAAAACTTTTCTTCTCATAATTCACTTAAAACATTAGCACAAGAATTTTTCATCTCAACTTCAATTATATCATCATCAAAATCAATAACTTCCATTAAAAGTTTTCTTGATAACAATCTACCAATACTAGTTTTACCACAACCAGGCATCCCAATTAATATTATGTTTTTCATAAAGTTTTTAGTTTAAAAAAATATACTAAAACTTGTATATTTATTTTTATGATTTTGTGAAGTTTAATTAACTTTTTATTCCTTAATCAAACTAACTATAGTTTCAATATGATGAGTATGTGGAAACATATCCATTGCTTGGATTTTTTCTATTTTATAATCAGAATTAACTAAAATGAATCATAAATCTCTTGCTAGAGTTGAAGGATTACAACTTACATAAATTATTTGTTTAGTTCCAAATTTCAAAATATTAGGCAATGCATCAGGATGCATTCAGGCTCTTGCAGGGTCAATAATTAATAAATCAGCTTTTTTTCAAGCATTTAAATATTTTTTTAGAAAATCTTCTACTTTTGCATTTTCAAAACTAATATTATCAAGATTATTTAATTTAGCATTTTTTTCTCAATCTAAACTTGAAGATTTAACCATTTCAACTGAAATTACATTTTTTGCTCCTGCTTTTGCAAAAACCATCCCAATTGTTCATGTTCAACCATATAAATCTAAAACAGTCATATCTGAAAAATCTTTGCTCCCTTTAGTATTAAAGGGAGCTCCCGAAGGGTGAGGGATTATATTTTGTTCTCCTTTAGCATAGTCTAAAACCATAGAATATAGTTTGTCTGCTCAAGTTGAATTTGTTTGAAAAAATGATGATGGAGAAATATTAAAACTTAATCATTGAAGATTTTCTTTAATTGTAGCTTCTCAATAAATTAATTCTAAATCACCAATACAAACATCAGCTTTATTAGGATTATGTGAAAAATATATTGATTTAATTACTGGATACTTATCAACTAAACTTATTAAAAATTCTTTAATTGTATTTAATTTTTCTTGTTTATCTAATTTTGTATTTATATCAAAATATGCAGGATTGAAAGATAAAAGTAACATCATTTGGTCAGCAAAATGTGTTCTTCTAATCATTAAGTGTCTGAAAAAACCTTCTTGTCTCATTTGGTCATAAACAGGAAGTCACATTGTTTTTGAAAAAGTTTTTATTTCTCTATAAATTTCATTTTGTAATTCATCAATCAAAGGACAACCTTCCATATCTTGAATTTTTGAAAATTCTCATTGTTTATGAAAACCAAGATTAAAATGTTCTTCAACATCATATTTTTTTGATAAATATTTACCAAAACTAAATTCAACTTTATTTCTATATCAATCAATAGTTGGTGAACTTTCAATAGGTAAGAAGGGAAGATTAGCTTGTTTTTGTTCAACTATTTGTAATGCTTCTTTTACTTGCTCTTCTTTTATTTCTAATTGTTTTTCATATGGAATATTTATCCATTTCCACCCCCCTGACATTCAATATTTATTATTTGGATTTTCTACTTCGAATTCAGATTTTTTAATAATTTCTACTATTTGAGTTTCAAGAAATGCTTTTTTCTTTTTTAAAACTCTCAAATTAGCAACTGTTCAAGGAATTGCCCCACCAGTTACAAAAATTACTCTCCCATCATAATCAGGATTTTCATGTTTCAATCTTGCAAAACCTTTCCCACCAAATACCAATTTTTCTATTAAGATATTCTCTAAAATATCATCTTTTTTTATCCCAATTTGTTCCATTTTTTATTATTTAATTATAAATTTTTAAAACTATACAAAAAAAAAAGAAAAATTCAATTAAAATTGTTTTTTTTTTAAATATATGATATATTAATTTTAATTAAATAATTTTAATATAATAATTTAAATAAAAATTATGGGATGAGTATGATTGAATCCTGTGGATATTTTTGAAAAAAATGTAATTCCAATTGTAAGAAATATTTCTATAAATAAAAATATAATACCAGTTTCAAAATATATATATAATATTTTAGAAAATGATAAAACATCAGAATTAAAAATAAAAAAAATACATTCTTTGAACTGCCCCCTAAAAAGTAGAGTAAAAATAAAAAACACTCTACTTTTTTTGCATTATAAAAACTAATGTTTAAAATTATGTAGAAATTAAT
>Ga0256827_10000322_pt1 | contig 28881 bp, 30 predicted proteins | sample CV84metaG_FD_185977 | JGI IMG/M metagenome (GOLD analysis project Ga0256827, IMG submission 185977) | Hydrothermal vent microbial communities from East Pacific Rise, Pacific Ocean - CV84 | ecosystem: Environmental > Aquatic > Marine > Hydrothermal vents | place: Pacific Ocean: East Pacific Rise...
GAATAGTAGATTTACTCTCCCCTGTCTCTTGCATAAGCTGTTTCATCTTTAACGACATATCTAACTCCTAACTGAATCTAAAGAGAAGTATAGTATAAAATTAGATAAGTGTCAAGTGTTGGTTTACGCTAAGTGGAGAATTTAACTATAAATTTAATTTTTTTCAAAAAGGTCATTTTAAAGCCATCTTTTAATTTTATACTACGTTTATAACAAATAAAAAGTTAAAGGATAAGATTATGAGAAAACAGATTATCATCTCACTTTTGGGATTGACTATGTTGTCAAATGCAAGTGAATTTTACTACTCCAATGGTAAAAAGGTTGAACTTACAGAGGTTAAGATAAATCAGACTATTAAAAATAGAATGGTTAAGAGTAAAATAGTTAAGAGTAGAACAAAATATTACAAAACTGCTACAGGTAAAAGAGTAGGTGTTAGAGATGATATTTTGGTTGAGTGTGTAGAGGGTAAAGATTGCCAAAAAGTACTCTCTAAATATGAGACAAGAGAGGTATCTCAATTAAGCGATAGTATCTATATCATAAAAATTTCATCAGATAAAAATCTATTTGAGTTTGCACAGAAACTTTATAGCGATAGTGATATAAAAATTGCTCATCCAAATCTTAGAAAAATCAAAAATAGGAGATAGTTATGAAAAATAGAACAGCAACAACCCTAAGTTTAGTTACAGCAATACTTCTTTTAAATGCTTGTGGTAGTGTAGATAACTCCTCTTTGGTGGACAAAAATAGCTCATCTTCTACTAGAGTTCAAAGAGATAATAAGATAGAGCAGTGTTTTGTAAAGATGGATGATATTGCATTTGAAGATTGTTCATCAAAATATAGTGATGATTCCAAGATTAATAGTTGTCTTGATGGTTATGAAGAGCAGATTCTTGATACTTGTATGTTATATGATGGTGAAGAGGATTATAATCAAAATGATTTAGTTGGTGATAATACAGATATGGTTAGTGATAATGATTGGTGGAATTGGTTAGAAGAGGAGAGTGCTTTTGATGATAAAAATGAGACTATTGCAGAATCAAATGATACAACATCTATCTCAACAGCTACAATAGAGGATGCTAAAGCAGAGCCATATTTCAAATATGCTTGGCACTTGAACTCCTCTAACTCTATACTTAATAGCAAAGGATATCAAATCGACAATCATGCAGATATTAATGTAACAGATGCATGGGCTATAACGATGGGTGAAGGGGTCAGAGTAGCCGTTATTGATGATGGTGCTGATGTTACGCATGAGGATTTAAAAGAGAATCTACTTATAACTTACAATGCTGATACAGGTAGTAAAAATATACAAACAAAAGATTCACATGGAAATACCTGTGCAGGGTTTATTGTAGCCCCTATTAACGGTAAAGGGATAGTAGGAGTCTCACCAAAAGCTAAAATGATTTCTATAAAATTAGAGGATAGTTCAGATGCTTACACCATCAGAGCTTTTGAGTATGCAAAAAAGCATGGAGCAAAAGTTATAAGCTGTAGTTGGGGAACAAATGATGTCTCTGATGCTATAGTTTCAGAGTTAAAGTCAATCTATGATTCAGGAATTACAGTTCTTTTTGCCTCAGGAAATGAGGGTGCTTCACTAGATAATCAAGGAGTAAATGATGAGTCTGAAGTGGAGTGGGTTATTGGAGTTGGTGCAAGTGGAGAGAATAATGATATAACAAGCTACTCAAACTATGGTAAAAATATAGACATTCTAGCTCCTGGTGGTGATGCACAAGATTATATAGGAGTCTTGGGCTTAGATAATATGGGAGAAGATGGATATGATGACCAAACAGGATTAGTCAATAACAACTACGCCTTTACCAATGGAACAAGCTTCTCTGCACCTATAACAGCAGGAGTAGTAGCTATGATGTACTCCGTAAATCCAAACATTACGCCTAAAGAGGTAAAAGAGATATTAACCTCTACAGCCACTAAAATTGGTAAAGAGATGAGTGCATCATATAATGAAAATGGATTTGATGAAAAACGAGCTTATGGTAAAATAAATGCAGGCCTTGCTGTAGCTAAAGCAAAAGAGACAAAAAGACCTTAATACTAAATAGAGATTGTGAAAGAATCTTGTCTATTCTTTCACTCAATCTCTCCTATGTATCAGTCATCTTTCAAAGCCTTATAAACCCCAATAGCTGAAACCACAACTACAATAAAAATAAAACCAACCATTGTCCAATCAAGTACACCCATTTAATTCTCCTCCAATTCATTGTCACGTAACTGTCCACATGCAGCAGATATATCTAACCCTTTGGACTCACGAATGGTACAGTGTAGTCCATGTTTGGTTAAATACTCTTGAAATTTTAACATCTGTTTCTCCTCTGGTCGTTTGTAATCTGTCCCTCCATAAGGGTTAAAGTAAATCAAGTTGACTTTTGATTTAATTCCATTTAGTAGGGCAAGTAGTTTTTTTGCAGCGTCCATTGAGTCATTGACATCTTTTATCACAAGATACTCAAACATCACCCTCTTTCTGTCATTAATTGGAAATTGCTTTACAGCATCAATAATTGATTGAATATTATACGCTTTGTTAATAGGCATTAGCTTTTCTCTTAACACATCATCAACTGCGTGTAGAGAGATTGCTAGGTTCACACCCAATTCCAATTTACCAAGTTTGACAATTTTACTACTAAGCCCAGAGGTTGAAATAGTCTGTCTATGTGGAGCAATTGCCATACCATCAGGGTCTGCAAATACTCTTGATGATTGAGTTACAGCTTGTAGGTTATCTAATGGCTCACCCATCCCCATATAGACAATATTAAGCCGTCTATTTGCATCAATATCATTGTCTTTTTTTATAAACCGAATCTGCTCCACAATCTCACCTGCTGTCAAGTTTGCAATAAACCCACTCTTAGCAGTCAGACAAAATGAGCAACCAACCTTACAACCAACTTGACAAGAGATACAAACAGTATACTTCTCTTGATGTTTCACAGAGCCATCTTCGTTGAACTGCTTTTTCTTCATTAGAAGTAGAACAGTCTCAACTGTATTTCCATCCTCTAGCTCAAAAAGATATTTGGTACTTCCATCACGGCTCTGCTCTTTTCGTATCATCTTTAGAGGTCTTATTCTATACTTCTCTTTTAGTTCATCTTTTAAACCTTGTGGTAAATTTTTCATCTCATCAAAGGAGTTGACATATTTATGGTAGAGCCAAGAGTAGACCTGTTTGGCTCGAAATGAGGGTTTGATTAGTTCTGATAGCTCTTCTCTTGTGTAGTCTTGGATGGATGGTTTTTTTTCTGTTCTCATTTTTTTCCTTTAAGGCATTTAATAGATGTTGGTTGTAGGGTGTATGGCTTTGTTATTTTTTTATGTAAGCAGTCAACTGTTTTATTGCCTCTTTATGGTTATCCATAAAATCTCTGTGTGCATTCTCATTACAATAGTTTGTTACAATAAATGTACCAGCAACAGGTATGTCAAAATGTTGAGCAACCTTTAAAACGGCAAAGAACTCCATATTCTCTAATCCAATATTATTCTTTAGATAATGAGGCGATAAGTTTTTATCTGTTGTAATATAATTAGATGAGTTAACAATTGTTTCACGTGAAACATTGTCAGAGGTTGACACCACATTATCTATTGGAGTATATGCTTTTGCATTAAAAAAGCTGTTCTCTATATTTGATGCTGTCTTGGATTCAACAATATCAAATATCTTATGCTTTCCATAAGAACCTGCCGACCCAACAAAAAAGATAAACTCTGGAGGGTTTACCATACAGAGTTTTGTCAAGTTGATACTCATATCAATCAACCCTATTCCCATCGGTTTAGCAAACTCAAATGTTTCATTCTCTCCTGCACAGATAAACATCTTATATTCTCACGGGGATATTATTGTCACGAAGATAACGCTTCAAGTCCATAATGTCAATCTCTCTAAAGTGAAAGATAGAGGCAGCCAAAGCAGCGTCAGAATTACCAAGAGTAAATGCCTCCTTGATATGTTTCATAGTTCCTGCTCCTCCACTTGCAATAATTGGAATATTGACAACCTCTGCAATACGTGAGTTTAAATCATTGGCAAATCCTGCTTTTGTTCCATCACTATCCATTGACGTTACAAGTAACTCACCTGCTCCTCTATTATAAGACTCTTTAGCCCACTCAATAGCATCAATGCCTGTATCATTTCGTCCACCGTGGGTAAAGATATGCCACTCGTTGTCGCCAACTTTTTTAGCATCAATTGCCACAACAATACATTGTGACCCAAAACGCTTTGCACCTTCATTTATAAACTCTGGTCGCTTAATCGCAGCAGAGTTGATGCTAACTTTATCACACCCTACATTTAGCAGATTGTAGATATCAGAGAGTTCACGAATTCCACCTCCAACTGTTAACGGTATGAAGACCTCTTTGGCAACCTCTTTTACAACATCGACAATAGTAGCTCTTCCCTCATGAGTAGCTCCAATATCCAAAAAGGTAATTTCATCAGCTCCCTCTATGTTATATCTCTTTGCTACCTCAACAGGGTCACCTGCATCTCTTAACCCTACAAAGTTTACCCCTTTGACTACGCGACCATTATCTACATCGAGACAAGGGATAATTCGTTTTGCAAAATATTCCATCTTAATCCTATCTTTTTTCACTATGAACTTTTTTATAGAATTATAGTAGGTTTTTCTGTAAACTCATTAATTTAACAAAATTGCTTATACAACATTTTTAATATTTTTGATTGGGGTAGGTGCATTTGTCATTAGCATCTGTATCTCTGTTTGATGTTTCTGCAAATCAAAACTTTTTGATAGATGCTTACAAATCTCTTTTGCATCTTGCATAGCAATAGATAGAGAGCTAGTAGCTCCTGGGCTTGGTGTCATATTAAAAATAATTCCATCCTCTTTTAGTTTTGCTTCTCCTAATAGTAGCTCATGATTTTTTTTGTCTACAATCTGTGGACGCATACCACCATACCCCTCTGCATACTCGATATCACTAGCTTTTAGTGATGGGATAACTTTTTTTGCATCTTTAACAAATACATCTTTTCCAACAAGAGGAAGCTCCTCCATAAAGTTTCTAAGAATATAGCTTCTAATGGTACTGTCTTTGAAGAGGTTTAGATATACCTCAATAGCATCTTTGTCGATATTAAGTGCATTGTATAGGTCTTTTATGTGGAGTTGATGATATCTCTCTAACTTAGGCAGAGCAAATGCAGTTGGACCAAAACGGGTATTCCAATCTTGTGTTATGTCAGGGTCAGCATGAATAGCTGCAAATGGTAGTTTTGGGTTCTGCATGGTATATACTTTTCTATCAAGCAGTTTCTCTTTGGTAAAAAAGAAGCTTCCACCAATTGGTAAAATAGCTAAATCTTGACCATATCCCATATCTTGTGCAAAGAGAAGAGAGTATGAACCTGCATTGACAACTACACTCTTTGCTTGAAATGAGGTTGTATCTGTAACAATAGTATATGTACTATCTTCATTTCTTGTGATTTTAGTCACCTCTTCGTGATAACGCATCTGTATATTTTTTTCAGTATCAAGTGCTTGTTGTGTAAAGCTTTCACTAAGCTTATTAAAGTCAACAGTAGTAATCTGTCCTGTTGCACCCATTGCCAAAATAGGCTCATCTCTCTCCTCTAAAAGCTTTGGCTCAATCTCTCTAAGCTTATCTTCATCCCAAAGTTCAAGGTATGGATATAGCTCTTTAAACTCCTCATATCTATCTTTTAGCTCTGCTATTTCATCCTCTCCAACAGCTAGAACCATTTTGTCTCTCACAAAACCAATTTTGTCTACTTCGTTAAAATTTTTAATATAGTTACTAACCATAGAGGAGGCATTTTTGACTATCTTAGCCTTCTCTAATGTATAGTTTGTCTCAATATCTCCAACATGAAGTGTTTGAGAGTTTGCTTTGGGGTTAGAGTTGAGTTGACTCACTTCATCATACTTCTCAAAAAGAATAATATTATTGATATCTGTGTATCTTGCGAGGGTAAAAAGAAGAGAACATCCAGCGACACCCCCACCGACAATGGCTGTGTCAAAAAGTTTATTAATAATCATTAGATTTCCTTATAATTTATGGTTAATTTTAGTTAAATATAGCTTAATAATTTTACTTAAAATTATAAAATTATTTTAGTTAAATGTTGCTTTGAATAGAAAAATGTTTATTCTTTTAGAAATATAGCGTTAAAATTATGATAAGTCAAACAAATAGCCAAATATTAAGCACTCTTTAACACATTTTTTGTTAATATTCGCGACCTCAAATCTAGGTTTGAGTGATTACCATTAATTGGTACTGCGTGAAGAATTTTTATATAACTTGCACCGATTATATAAGAGTTGGTTGGACAATAGGTTGTTTTTTGACCTATCTTCATCCAACCATGACGCAAAATAGGTGCAAAAACACACTTTAGGAGTAACCAATGAAGGTTAGACCATCAGTAAAAAAAATGTGTGATGATTGTAAGATAATCAAACGAAAAGGTATCGTTAGAATCATCTGCAAAAATCCAAAACACAAACAGAGACAAGGATAAGCATGGCACGTATATCAGGTGTTGATTTACCTAAAAAAAAGAGAATTGAGTATGGACTTACTTATATCTATGGTATAGGTCTTCATAGTTCAAGAAAAATTCTTGATGCAACAGGTATTGACTATAATACAAGAGTTTTTGAGTTGACAGGGGCACAAGCAGCAGCTATCCGTAATGAAATTACTGAAAATTTCATGGTGGAAGGTGACCTTAGAAAAAAAGTTACTATGGATATCAAAGGTCTTATGGACTTAGGTTCTTATAGAGGACTTAGACACAGACGTGGTCTTCCATGTAGAGGTCAAAAGACTAAGACAAATGCTAGAACTCGTAAGGGTAAAAGAAAAACTGTTGGCGCAGCATAAGAAGGTAATGACAAATGGCTAAGAAAAAAGCAAAAAAGAATATTGCTAAAGGTGTAGCTTATATTGCTGCTACCTTTAACAATACAGTAATTACAGTTACTGATGAGATGGGAAATGTTCTTGCTTGGAGTTCTGCTGGTTCTTTAGGATTTAAAGGTTCTAAAAAGTCAACTCCATTTGCGGCAACAGAAGCTGTAGCTGATGCAATGGCAAAAGCTATGGAGCATGGTATTAAAGAGGTTGGAATTAAAGTTCAAGGTCCAGGTTCAGGTAGAGATACTGCAGTTAAAGCAATCGGTGCAACTGAAGGAATTAGAGTAACTTGGTTAAAAGATATAACTCCACTTCCTCATAACGGTTGTCGTCCTCCTAAGCAGAGAAGAGTGTAGGTTCGATTTTATCGAACATTTTACACATATTAAATTATTTATAAATTTAAAGGTATAAAACATGGCAAGATATAGAGGTCCAGTTGAAAAACTAGAGCGAAGACTTGGTGTTGATCTCGGCTTAAAGGGTGAGAGAAGACTAGCAGGTAAATCGGCTTTAGAAAAAAGACCATACCCACCAGGGCAACATGGTCAAAGAAGAACAAAACTAAGTGAATATGGTGAGCAACTTCAAGAGAAGCAAAAAGCTAAATTCATGTATGGAACAAGTGAAAAGCAGTTTAGAGCATTGTTCAAAGAGGCTAACAGAAGAGACGGGAATACAGGTGCTATCCTTATTCAGCTTCTTGAGCAGAGACTTGATAATGTAGTTTACAGAATGGGTTTTGCAACAACTAGAAGATTTGCGAGACAACTTACAAACCATGGTCATGTTCTTGTAGATGGTAAAAGAGTTGATATTCCATCTTTTAGAGTAAAAGCTGGTCAAAAAATTGAAATTAGAGAAAAATCTAAAGCTAATCCACAAGTAGTTAGAGCTATGGAATTGACTAACCAAACTGGTATGGTTGAATGGGTAGATGTAGAAAAAGAGAAACTTTTTGGTATCTTTACAAGAGTTCCAGAAAGAGAAGAGATTTCAATCCCTGTAGAAGAGCGTTTAATCGTTGAGCTTTACTCTAAGTAAAAGTTAATCAAAAAAAAGGCAAAGAATGAAAAAAATTAAAATAGCACCATCACTTCCTGAAAATGTAGAAGTGAATGAACTTGGTGAGAATAGATCTGAAGTTATTGCCTACCCTTTTGAAAGTGGTTACGCTATTACGCTTGCACACCCGTTAAGAAGACTAGTTCTAGGCTCTTCTGTGGGTTATGCTCCTATCTCTATCAAGATAGAAGGTGCAGCACATGAGTTTGATAGTGTACGTGGTATGCATGAAGATGTTGCCGTATTCATTATTAATCTTAAAAATATTCGTTTTAAACTACAAGAGGGTGTTGAAAGACAAGAAGTTAATTATAGTTTTAGAGGTCCAAAAGAGATTACCGCTGCTGATTTAATAACAGATGAGATAGAGATAGTCAGCCCTGAAGCATTTTTAGCAACACTTAACGAAGATGCAGAGCTAAACTTTACTGTAGTTATTGCACAAGGTTTAGGTTATGTTCAGAGTGAAGACCTTAGAGATGAAGTAGCTGGTGATTCTATTGCTCTTGATGCCTTTTTTACTCCTGTAAAGAAGTGTAACTATGAGATTGCAAATGTTTTAGTAGAAGATAATCCTAACTATGAGAAGATTACTTTTGATATTGAAACAGATGGTCAAATTTCACCTGTAAATGCCTTTACTAATGCCTTAGAGACAATGTATAAGCAACTCTCTGTATTTAACGGTGTTCTTGATGTTGAAATCAATGCAAAGCCAGTTAAGCGTAGCAATGATGATGTAGAGATTAAAGCATATCTTGACCAGATTGATGCGTTAGGTTTAAGTGCTCGTTCATTTAACTCACTAGATAGGTCAGGAATTAAGTATTTAGGGGAACTAATACTTATGAGTGCTAATGAGATTAAAAACATTAAAAATCTTGGGAAAAAGTCACTAGATGAGATTGCTGAATGCCTAGATAATTTAGGGTATGGTGAGGATTTTGAACTACCAGACAATACAAGAGTGAGTCTTGTAAAGAAAATAGAGCAGTTAAAAGAAAGCTCAGAACGAAAGGAAAATAAATGAGACATAAGCATGGATACCGTAAACTGAGCAGAACATCTGCTCACAGAGCGGCACTATTGAAAAATCTCTCTATTGCTCTTATTAAAGCTAGAAGAATTGAGACTACTCTTCCAAAAGCAAAAGAGCTTAGTAGACATTTTGAAAAATTAATTACAAAAGCAGGAAGTGGCGAAAATGCACATAGAGCTGTTTTTGCATTACTACAAGATAAAGCTTGTACTAATGAGATAGTAACTGAGATTGCACCTGAATATGCAGAGCGTAATGGTGGATATACAAGAATCATCAAAACTCGTATGCGTAGAGGTGATGCTGCACCAATGGCAATTATCGAGCTTGTATAGTTAGATAACCCCTCTAAACTTCCCTAGTTTAGGGGAAGTTCGACTTTCTTTCAATTTTATTAAAATCATTTATTAATTTTACACACTTGGTCTATTTTTATAGTTGTGATAAATAGTTACACTTTAATTTTTATTTAAAAAAAAAATCATTATAATATATAAATATTAGTTGAAAATCAAATAATATTCACATAAAGGAGTTTGTAATGGAATTAGGAAGTGTAATTGTGATTGTAGTTAGTGTTATGGTCGTTTTGGTATCACCGTTTTTATTTAGAGGTGCAAAAAGAGGCGAGTCAGATATTGGAATTAGACTCTTGAAATTATAGTTTAAAAAATTTAGGCTTTGCATTCTGTACAGATATAATCCAAAGCCTATTTATAATTAAATAGCATAGTGAGGAGACTAATATTGAGTATGGTATTGTCCCAATATATAGTGGTAAGATAATATCATCCCAATTTTGGCTAAACCAATTTAGCGTCAATTCTACTCCATCTAATCCCTCTTTCCCCAATAAAAAGTTACCTGTTTGATACTCCATATAGTACATAAATGGCATAGTTAGTGGATTACTTAGCCAAACCATAGAGATAGCTATTGGTACATTAAATTTAAAAAATGGTGTCATGGCAAGTACAGCTAACATCTGCATGGGCATTGGAATAAAACCCCAAAAGAGTCCAATTAAAATACCCAAAGAGATAGATTTTCGATTAATAGAGAGATACTCTCTAGGTATGTTATACTTTTTAATAAAAGCATTAAGTTTTGCATTGGAACTTTTGTTTTTAAATAGTTGTCTTATCATGGAGTAGCCTTATCAACTGATGTAGATGTATTGTAAAATGAAATTGATTATAGTTTATTTAAAAGTGTGAAATAAATCATATATATAGATTTCAATTCGATACCAAATAGAGCATTCACCTCTTGACAAAAGTTTAAATATAATGTATATTTAGAATAATTAAACCAACTTGGTATAATTATATAATATGAATTTAAGGAGAAGCAGTGCTTCCATTTACAGATGATGAGTTAAGACCAATTGTAGAAGAGCGTCTTGAAAAAGCGAGTGTTTGGATTAAGAAAGATGGAGGAGATGTAACGCTTATAGATATTGTAAACGGTACAGTTTTTGTTCAACTACAAGGGGCTTGTGTTGGCTGTGGTAGTTCAGGTACAACTATTAAATTTGGTATTGAAAAAGAGATGAAAACTTTTATTCATCCTGATATTACCGTAATGAATGTTCCCCATGGCTGGGAAGATAAGCTAGAACAGTTAGGATAAATTATGACGAAGACGAGCATTAGTAGATTACTAACACGAGCTGAAAATCAGTTTTCATTAGGGAAGTATAAAGATGCTTTGACGACATATGGGCTGTTATTGAAAGAGAATCCTACAAACAAGGTTGCTAAAATTGGTGTTTATCTTTGTGATATAGGTTTGGATAGTGGAGATGAAGCACAAGCTCTATTTGATTACTATCAGATTATCAAGGGAGAGGATAGGAATGCTGAAGATGCGATGGAGAGTCTAATTTTAACACTAGACACAACAAACGAGCAACTATCTGAGATTCTATCTCCATTAGAGGATAAAATTGAGTATCAAGATGGCATTAGATATGAAGATTTTTTAAAGTTTGTTGACCAACGAGGTGATTTTAACAAAGCATTTGAGGATGTTATGTTCTCAACACGAGTTATTTTAAAAGGCAAAGAGGAGTATGTTCTGTTTATTAATGAGTTAATAGATAGAGGTCAACATAAACTTGCCGAACACTTTTTGGACTCAATGACTAACACTTTTGGAAAAGACCAAGATATATATAATCTCTACCATAAGTTAAAAGAGAATTAAAAAAATCATAAAAGAGAAAAATTGAAAATAGATTATAATTTAGATGGATATAAGTTCATTACAGATGATACCACAAAAATTTCTGATGATACAGAGTTTTTATTAACTGCTCAAAATAGAGTATATTTTGAAGCTTTAGAGGTTAAACCCACCTCTACTATTACGCCAAAAGAGCTTATCTCAAAATGGGAGATAGGAGAAATAAAGGTCGTAGGTGTTACAGGCACAAATGGAAAGACTACAGTTACTGCATCTATATACTCATTTTTACTTGATTTAGGGGAAAAAGTTGCACTGCTTGGAACTAGAGGTTTTTTTGCAAATGAGGAGCGTGTAGAAGAGAAGAGTATGACAACCCCTTCTATTTTAGATATTTTACGATATTTAAAAATTGCAAAAGAGAAAGAGTGTAGCTACTTTATTATGGAAGTAAGCTCTCATGCAATTGAGCAAAATAGAATAGAGGGGCTAGATTTTGCTCTTAAAATTCATACCAATGTTACCTCTGACCATCTTGACTATCACAAGACAGTTGAGGAGTATAGAAGAGTAAAAAGTCTATTCTTTGCAGATGAGTCTCCTAAGCTTCTAAACAAAGATGATATTAAAAGTATCACATATAATCCAAAAAATGCACAGAGTTATGGAGTTGATGAACCTGCAACATTTAAAGTTCAAGCTTTTGCACTAAAGTATGGAATTACTGCAGGAATCAAGCATATGAATAAAGAGGCAACATTTCACTCCCCTATGGTTGGACTGTTTAATCTATTTAACCTTATGGCTGCTATTGGTGCAACTACTATATTGACAGGTAGAGATATTCAAGATGTTTGTGATGTTGTTGCAAACTTTGCAGGTGTAGCAGGTCGGATGGAGGTAGTAAGCAAAAATCCTCTAGTGATTGTAGATTTTGCTCATACAGATGATGGTATGTTACAAGTTCTTGATAGTATGAAAGATAGAGATGTCTCGGTAGTATTTGGAGCAGGTGGTAATCGAGATAGTAGTAAACGACCAAGAATGGGTGCAATTGCATCTAAGTTTGCAAAAAAAGTCTATGTGACCAACGATAATCCAAGAGATGAAGAGGCTGAAAAAATTATTAAAGATATCTTATCTGGAATAAAAGAGCAGGAGCATACTAGAGCAATGGTAGATAGAGCATTTGCAATACAAGAGGCACTTAGAGAGCTTGAAGAGGGTGAGGTTCTAATGATTTTAGGAAAAGGTGATGAGGATACAATGGAGATTAAAGGTAAAAAAATTCACTTTGATGATAGAGAGGTAGTTAGAGCTTTATTAGCTCAAACTAATTTATAGTGTAGATAATCTCTGTTCTATTTTTTTTAGTCTGAATCTCCTCTATAGATAAATTTTCTATAGAGAGATTCATAAAATCTTCTAAACTACTGATTTTCGCCTTTGCAACTTCTCTTAAGACAATACCTCTATATGCTTTTGCCCAATGAGAAATAACTTTTCCATCTTTTATAAATTTCAGAGTAGTATACTCTTTAGTAGGCTTATAGAATTTATCATAAAATCCTGCTCTTAAATCTAAAATATCATCATCTTTTAAATACTCTTCCATCAAATGACTCTGCTGTTTATATAGCTTTTCAGGTTTTAACTCTCCAATAGCCTCTCCCTGTTTGAGTCGATATTCAGGAATCATATCATCTGCTCTCAAAAATCCAAAAAGATTAGAGCATAAAATTACATTTTTATCTATATAGTCTTGTATCTCTTCATCTAACTCTTTATACTTCAGATAATCAAAAGCAACTCCTGTGTATCTCTCTATAGCTTTTAGAGTCAATTCATAAATAATATCTCTATTATGATAATTTACATCTTTCTCTTTTTTTAATCCAAACATTTTAGAGAGAGTAGAGAAATCATTTTTTTGTAAAATATTTATATAGTTATGCAAAATCTCTTTTCTAGTTGATGTTAGTTCTTCAAAAAGTAGAGAGTTTAAATCGAAATTTTGAGTGCCACCCTTGGTTTTTGTCTCACTTGGAGCTAGTAGAATCTTCATTTAAGACCTTGTTTTAATGAAATTATAGCAAAAAGTAAAAAAAAAATATTTTTTTTCAAAAAACACTTGACATTAGTTTTATATTTGTCTATAATTCTCGTCCATTTAAAGCATGACTTTAAAATCTCTTTAAATGAATGGTGCTGATGTAGCTCAGTTGGCTAGAGCAGCTGATTTGTAATCAGCAGGTCGGGGGTTCGAGTCCCTTCATCAGCTCCATTAAATTTTTATCAGTGTTTGACCAGAAATATACATTTTATGGTGAGTTACTCAAGTGGCCAACGAGGGCGGATTGTAAATCCGCTGACTACGTCTTCGAAGGTTCGAATCCTTCACTCACCACCATGTCTATATTTAATATTTGATGCGGGAATAGCTCAGTTGGCTAGAGCGTCAGCCTTCCAAGCTGAGGGTCGCGAGTTCGAGTCTCGTTTCCCGCTCCATGGTATTAAAGCAATCTGGAAGCTGATGTGAAAATTTTTAAACTACTTTCACATTGACCAATTAAAATCACACACTTATTTAAAAATTTAATATCTATATGCCCATATGGCTCAGGGGTAGAGCACTTCCTTGGTAAGGAAGAGGTCGTGAGTTCAAGTCTCACTATGGGCCCCATGACCATAAATTATGGACAAAAGTATTTTTATAATTATAAATTGATGAGAATCTTTTTTACTTTTAAAAATAGTTTTGTCCATATTGTTGGTAATTAAAGCAATATTGAGTTATGTCTGATATAATGTCGGAAAAATTTAACAATTTAAACTTAGGAGAACGAGATGGCTAAAGAAAAATTTGAACGAACCAAACCACATGTTAACATTGGTACAATTGGTCACGTTGACCACGGTAAAACTACATTAACAGCAGCAATTACAGCTGTTCTTGCAACTAAAAACAATTCAGCATTTATGGATTATGATGCAATTGATAATGCACCAGAAGAGAGAGAAAGAGGAATTACTATTGCTACTTCTCATGTTGAGTATGAAACAGAAACAAGACACTATGCTCACGTAGATTGTCCAGGTCACGCCGATTATGTTAAAAACATGATTACTGGTGCTGCTCAGATGGATGGTGCTATTCTTGTTATCGCTGCTACTGATGGACCAATGGCTCAAACTAGAGAGCATATCCTTCTTTCTAAACAAGTAGGTGTACCTTACATCGTTGTTTTCTTAAATAAAGAAGACCAACTTGATGATGAAGATAAAGAAGAGATGTTAGAGCTTGTAGAGATGGAAGTTCGTGAACTTCTTGAAGAGTACGATTTCCCAGGTGATGATACACCAATCGTTGCTGGTTCTGCATTCCAAGCACTTGAAGAGGCTAAAACTGGAACTCTTGGTGAGTGGTCAGATAAGATTATTAAACTTATGGATGAAGTTGATGCTTACATTCCAGAGCCAAAAAGAGAAACAGATAAAGATTTCTTAATGCCTATCGAAGATATCTTTACTATTCAAGGTCGTGGTACTGTTGTAACTGGTAAAATTGATAGAGGTACTGTATGTGTTGGTAATGCTGTTGAAATCGTTGGTATCAAAGATAACCAACATACAACTGTAACTGGTGTTGAGATGTTCCGTAAAGAGATGGATTGTGGTCAAGCTGGTGATAACTGTGGTGTTCTTATCAGAGGTATTGATAAAGATTCAGTTGAAAGAGGTATGGTTCTTTGTAAGCCAGGTTCAATTACTCCTCATAAAAAGTTTACAGCAGAGGTTTATATCCTTAAAAAAGAAGAGGGTGGTAGACACACTCCATTCTTTAACAACTATAGACCACAGTTTTATGTAAGAACAACAGATGTTACTGGTTCAATTACTCTTGGTGAGGGTGTTGAGATGGTTATGCCTGGTGATAATGTTACTATTACTGTTGAACTTATCAACCCAGTTGCTCTTGAGCAAGGTACTAAGTTTGCTATTCGTGAAGGTGGTAGAACTGTTGGTGCTGGTGTTGTTGCTGACATTATTGAGTAATAAAAATTGTAGAAGAGTTTAACTCTTTTACAATATTCTTTAGGAGAAACTAATGAGAGAAACAATTCACTTAGGTTGTGAGAAGTGTACAAGACGTAACTATCACACCACTAAGAACAAAAGAAACACTGCTGAAAAACTTGCTTTAAAAAAGTATTGTAAGTGGTGTAAGTGTCATACTACACATAAAGAGATGAAACTTTAATAATTAGTTTCAAAGATACCCATAAAGGGTATCTCTACAAAATTATGTAGGGGTAACCCTTGTGGTTATCCTTTTATATTCTTAGGCCAATAGCTCCAACGGTAGAGCACCGGATTCCAAATCCGGGTGCTGGGGGTTCGAATCCCTCTTGGCCTGCCACAATTAAAAGGTAATTATAAAATGGAAAAATTAACAACATATTTTTCACACGTAAAATCAGAGATTCAAAAAGTTATATTTCCAACAAAAACACAGATAAGACAGGCATTTGTTGCTGTTTTTATTGTCGTAACTGTTATATCAATCTTCTTAGCACTTGTCGATATGTTAATGTCTACAATCGTTAGAGCAGTAGTAGGAAGTTAAGATGGAGTTTCAATGGTACGCGATTCAGGTCTATTCGGGAAGTGAACTAGCTGTAAAAAAGGGAATCGAACTTTTAGCAGTTGAAAATGGGATTGAAGATAGAGTAGAGAAAATCATCGTTCCTACCGAAGAGGTGATTGAGGTAAAGAATGGTGAAAAGAAAATCACAGAGAGAGTACTCTACTCTGGATATGTTTTTGCTAATGTTGATTTGGATACTAATCTTTGGCATCAAGTCCAATCTTTACCACGTGTATCACGTTTTATTGGAGAGGGTAAAACAGCCACTCCTCTAAATGAATCTGATATTAAAGTTATTTTAGACAAGATGGAAAATAGAGCAGCTCCAAAACCAAAAGTTGATTTTGAAGATGGTGAGATGGTTCGTATTATTGATGGACCATTTGCAAACTTTACAGGTATGGTTGAAGAGTATGATTTAGTTCACGGTAAATTGAAACTAAATGTCTCTATTTTTGGTAGAAATACACCTGTTGAGATACTGTTTACACAAGTAGAAAAAATTATATAATATATTTTAAATTAGAGAGTAATCTTTTTGATTTCTCTTTAGTTGAAGTTTCAATAATAAAAATATTCAATTTTTATTATTGAAGTTTTTATTTTTTAAAATAAACGACTATTTAATCTAAGGAGACAATGATGGCAAAAAAAGTAACTGAAAAGTTCAAAATGATGATTCCTGCTGGGTCAGCAAACCCATCACCACCAGTAGGACCAGCACTTGGTCAACGTGGTGTTAATATTATGGAATTTTGTAAAGCATTCAACGAAAGAACAAAAGATAAAATGGGATTCAAAATTCCTGTTGAAGTTACTGTTTACGCTGATAGAAGTTTTACATTTGAGACAAAGCAACCACCTGCATCTGAGCTTATTATGAAAGCTGCAAATATTAAAAGTGGTTCAGATAACCCTCTTAAAAATAGAGTTGCATCACTTTCAAAAGCTCAAATTGATGAGATTGTTGAGAAAAAAATTGCTGACTTGAATACTGATGATAAAGAGATGGCATCAAAAATTATTATGGGTACTTGTAGAAGTATGGGTGTTGATATTACTGAGTAATATCTTTTATTAAGTTAATGACCACTAGTAAGTGGGAGATTTATATCGTGGAGAGATAAATGGCAAAAAAAGTAAATAAAAAAAGAGCATCGCTCTTAGAGAAAATAGAAGTAGAAAAAAAATATTCAGTAGAAGAGGCAACAGCTCTTCTTGGAGATTTAAAATCAGCTAAGTTTGATGAGACTGTAGAGATTGCACTAAACTTAAATGTTGACCCAAGACACGCAGACCAAATGCTTAGAGGTTCAGTAGTTCTTCCAAATGGTACAGGTAAAGTTGTAAGAGTAGCTGTATTTGCAAAAGATGAAAAAGCAGATGAAGCTAAAGCTGCTGGTGCTGATTTGGTTGGTTCAGATGAGCTTATTGAGCAGATTAGAGAGGGTGTAATTAACTTTGATACTGTAATTGCAACTCCTAATATGATGGGAACACTTGGAAAAGTAGCTAGAATTTTAGGACCAAAAGGTCTTATGCCTAACCCTAAAACTGGAACAGTTACTATGGATGTAACAAAAGCTGTTACTGAAGCTAAAGGTGGAAAAGTTAACTTTAGAACTGATAAAAAAGGTAATATTCACGCTGGTATTGGTAAAGTAAGTTTTGGTGCTGATAAGATTAAAGAGAATTTAGAGACTTTTATTCAGACTATAAACAGAGTAAAACCAGCATCTGCAAAAGGTAGATATATCTTAAATGGTGCATTGTCTTTAACTATGAGTCCAGCTGTAACACTTGATACAGCAGAACTTTTAGATATGAAAGCAAAATAAGCCTAAAGCTTAGGATATTTGTCTGTTCGTTCCCATCGTCTCGGTGGGAACGAGAGAGAATATCTTTTCCTTTATGCTTGGCATAATTAATCTAGACTAAAGATAATAGGGGCGAAAGCTTAATATAAAACTCCCAAAAGAGTTTGTTGGTAAAAACCACCCTTTTAGAGGTCGAAAGGAGAAAAAATGACTAGAACTGAAAAAGAGGCTATTGTTGCTGAATTAAGCACTGCTTTTGCCGAACAGGGTGCAGTAATCGTTTGTGATTACAAAGGTATGACTGTTGAAGCATTAGAGGGTGTTAGAGCATTAGCACGAGAAAATGATGTACAAGTTCGTGTTATCAAAAACACATTAGCAGGAATTGCACTTAAAAATGCAGACTGTGAAGAGATGGAACTTGTAGATACAAATATCTTTATTTGGGGTGAAGACCAAATTTCTACTTGTAAAGTAGCTGATAAATCTGCTATTGCAAATAAAGATAACTTCTCAATTAAATCTGGAGTAATTGAATCAAAAGTTGCAGACCTTGCAACAATTGAAGCGATGGCTAAACTTCCAGGTAGAGATGAACTTCTTGGTATGTTACTTAATGTTTGGAATGCACCAGTGCAAAACTTTACAATTGGTATGAGTGCGTTAGCTGAAAAGTTAGAAGAAGAAGCGTAGAGATTGGAAACGATGGCTTTAGCCTCGTGATATTCGGGGCTGAAGCCTCCGATTCCAAGAGAAAAATTAAAAATTTTAAAGAATAATTAAAAGGAAAAAAAATGGCAACAACTAAAGAAGATGTTTTAGAGTTTATCTCAAACATGTCAGTATTAGAGCTTTCAGAGTTAGTTAAAGAGTTTGAAGAGAAATTTGGTGTATCTGCACAAGCTACTGTAGTAGCTGGTGGAGCAGTAGCAGAAGCAGTTGAAGAGCAGACAGAGTTTGATGTAGTTCTTACTGATGCTGGAGCTAAAAAAATCAACGCTATTAAAGTTGTAAGAGCTATTACAGGTCTTGGACTTAAAGAGGCTAAAGGTGCTGTTGAAGATGTACCAACAACTCTTAAAGAGGGTATCTCTAAAGATGAAGCTGAAGAGATTAAAAAACAAATCGAAGAAGCTGGTGCTTCTTGTGAGCTTAAATAGGTCAGACTTGACCCTACGATTTTTTCGTAGAGATACCCCTTGTGGGTATCTTTAAAATTAATATTTCGACCCTTTCTTCTACTGCATTAGTAACAGTGGATTATAACTCTTGTATTGTCTTAGTGACGGTATAAAATCAATATATTATAATAATAGATAAAATTTTTAGCTATATATATAAGCTATTGTGCAATAGTTTTTTCGTATATCTATACATTCTTAATTAACATAACTATAATAAGGTTTGCCCATGTTAAATTCTTTATATTCTGGAAATAGACTTCGAGTCGATTTCTCTAAGACCCCTAGACAGATTGCTGTTCCTAACCTACTTCAACTACAACAAAAATCATATGATGACTTTTTAATGATAGATTCTAAAAATAGAACAGAATCAACCATTGAAAAAGTATTTCGTTCAGTTTTTCCTTTAAATGACCATCAAAATAGATTAACATTAGAGTACAAAGGCTCAGATATTGTTCAGCCAAAGTATACTATTCGTGAGTGTATGGAACGTGGATTAACCTACTCGGTATCACTAAAAATGAACATCTCTTTGACCATTTGGAATAGAGATGAAAAAACAGGTGAGAAGCTTGACCCAAAAGAGATAAAAGAACAAGCAGTATATGTTAGAGATATCCCTCTAATGACAGACAGAACCTCATTTATTATTAATGGTGTTGAGCGTGTTGTTGTAAATCAACTTCACCGTTCGCCTGGTGTTATCTTTAAAGAAGAAGAGGCTACAACAGTTGAGAATAAGCTTATATACTCTGCACAAATTATTCCAGATAGAGGTTCATGGTTATACTTTGAGTATGATGCAAAAGATATTCTATATGCAAGAATTAATAAAAGAAGAAAAATACCTGTAACTATTCTCTTTAGAGCATTGGACTATGCAAAAGAGGATATCATGAAGCTATTCTATAACTCAAAAGAGATTTTTGTAAAAGATAATAGATTTGCTACTAGATTTTCCGTACAAGAGTTTGCCACAAGAGCACCTTATGAGGTTCGTGACCTTGATGGTAATATTGTAGTTGCTGCTGCAAAACGTTTAACCAAGAAAAAAGCTCAAAAGTTGATAGACGAAGGTTTAGAGTGGGTTGAGTATCCTTTAGAAGTTCTAATTGAGAGACACCTATCTACTCCAATTATTGACCAAGAGAGTGGAGAGGTTCTATATGATGTCGTAACTGCTCTTGATGAGATTAGATTAAAAAAGATTATCGACTCAGGAGTTGATAGTTTCTTGATTGCTAATGACTTAGAAGAGGGTGCTGATGACTCAATTATTAAATCATTTATCGCAGACCAAGAGGCACTTAGACTTCTTAAGCAGACAGAAGAGATAGAAGATGAGAATCAACTAGCAGCCATCCGTATCTATAAAGTTATGAGACCTGGTGAACCTGTAACTCCAGAGGCTGCCAAAAATTTCCTAAGACAGCTATTCTTTGACCCAGAGAGATATGATTTAACAAAAGTTGGACGTATGAAGATGAACCATAAATTGGGTCTTCATGTTCCAGAGTATGTAACTGTTATGACTGCTGATGATATTATCCATACAGTTAAATATCTTAGTAAAGTTAAAAATGGTTCAGGTCATATTGATGATAGAGACCACCTTGGAAACAGAAGAATTAGAGCCATTGGGGAGCTTCTAGGAAATGAGCTTTATAACGGTCTTACCAAGATGCAAAAAGCGATTCGTGACAAGATGACTACTCTTTCAGGTCAACTAGATGAGCTTATGCCTCATGATTTGGTAAACTCTAAAATGATTACAAATACTATTTTAGAGTTCTTCTCGTCAGGTCAGTTGTCTCAGTTTATGGACCAAACTAACCCACTATCAGAAGTAACACACAAAAGAAGACTTTCAGCTCTTGGTGAGGGTGGTCTTGTTAAAGAGAGAGCAGGTTTTGAGGTTCGGGATGTTCACCCAACTCACTATGGTCGTATCTGTCCAATTGAGACTCCAGAGGGACAAAATATTGGTCTTATCAATACCCTTGCTACTTATGCAAAAGTAAATGAGCTTGGATTTATAGAAGCACCTTATAACAAAGTTATTGATGGTGTTATCCAAGAGGAGATTGTATATTTAACTGCAACACAAGAGGAGGATTTGGTTATTGCTCCTGCCTCAACTAAGGTTGAAAATAGAACAATCGTTGAAGAGCTTATCGAGACTAGATGTAATGGTGAGATTCTATTAAATGAGACAAAAAAAGTTACTTTGATTGATATCTCTCCTCTAATGGTTTCAGGTTCAGCTGCGGCTCTTATTCCTTTCTTGGAGCATGATGATGCTAACCGTGCTTTGATGGGTTCAAATATGCAACGTCAAGCCGTACCTCTTCTTAAGACAGATGCACCAGTAGTTGGTACAGGTATGGAGGCGATAGTAAGTCGTGATGCTTGGGAGTCTGTAAAGGCAAAAAGAGCAGGGCGTGTAGAGAAAGTTGACTCTAAAAACATCTATATTTTAGGTGAAGATGAGGGTGGAGTATATATTGACCATTATCCAATGGAAAAAAATATGCGTACTAACCAAAATACTACCTTTACTCAATCTCCAACAGCAAAACTTGGTGATGTGGTAAAAGTTGGTCAAGTAATTGCCGATGGTCCTAACATGGATATGGGAGAACTTGCAATTGGTAAAAATGCAATGGTTGCGTTTATGCCTTGGTATGGATATAACTACGAAGATGCGATTATTATCTCTGAGAAGATTCTAAGAGAGGATACTTTTACCTCTGTGCATACTTATGAAAAAGAGATTGAAGCTCGTGAGCTTAAGCATGGTACAGAAGAGATTACAAGAGATATACAAAATATCCGTGAAGATGAGCTAACTCACCTTGATGAGAGTGGAATTGTAAAAGTTGGTACACATATCAAGCCAGGTATGATTATGGTTGGTAAAGTATCTCCAAAAGGTGAGATTAAACCAACTCCAGAGGAGAGACTACTTCGTGCTATTTTTGGTGAAAAAGCTGGTCATGTTGTAAATAAATCTCTATACTGTCCTGCCTCTATGGAGGGTGTGGTTGTTGATGTTAAGGTCTTTATTAAAAAGGGTCAAGAGAAAGATAGCAGAGCTGTTCAATCATATGAAGAGGAAAAAGCTGTGCTTGATGCAGAGCATCATGATAAACTATTAATGATAGATAGAGAAGAGACACTTAGAATTGCAGCACTTCTTTCTAAATCCCAATTGGTATCAAATGTTACTATATCAGACACAGAGTATAAGGCTGGTGATTATGTTGATGCAGAGGTGATTGCAGGGGTAAATAGATTTGCTCTTAAATCAGTTGTTCAAGCTTATGATGAATCTATTGAGAGTGAATTCAATTCAACTAAAAGCTATTTTCAACGTCAAAAAAAGAAATTAAAAGATGCACTCGAAGAGAAGCTTCATATCTTGGAAAAAGATGATATCTTACCAAATGGTGTAACCAAACTTGTAAAAGTTTATGTGGCAACTAAGCGTAAACTAAAAGTTGGAGATAAGATGGCAGGACGACACGGAAACAAAGGTATTGTTTCTAATATTGTTCCTGAAATAGATATGCCATATACTAAAGATGGAAAGACTGTTGATATTATTCTTAACCCACTAGGAGTACCATCTCGTATGAACATCGGACAGATTTTGGAAGTTCACTTGGGTCAAATTGGTAAAAAGCTAGGTGAGCAGATTCAAGGTATGTTTGATGAGCAAAAAGAGACAATGATTAGTGACCTTAGAGCTAAAATGACAGAGATTGCTGATGTTGCTAAACTTATGAATGCAAAAGAGACACTAGAGAAACTAACTGATGAAGAGTTACTTGTATATGCAAGAGATTGGGCAAATGGTGTAAAATTTGGTGTTGCTGTATTTGAGGGAACAAATGCAGAGGAGTTTGACAGACTCTTTGAACTTGCTAAAATGGATGCTGATGGTAAGACTGTATTGTATGATGGTAAGACAGGTGAGAAGATGATTGAGCGTGTAAACGTTGGTTATATGTATATGCTTAAACTTCACCACTTGGTTGATGAGAAAGTTCATGCACGTTCAACAGGACCTTACTCTCTTGTAACACAACAGCCAGTTGGTGGTAAAGCACTATTTGGTGGACAGAGATTTGGAGAGATGGAAGTTTGGGCATTAGAGGCTTATGGTGCGGCACATATTCTTAAAGAGATGTTAACAATTAAGTCAGATGATGTTGATGGACGTACAAGAGCATATAAAGCTATTACAAGAGGTGAGTCTGTGCCAGAATCAGGTGTACCTGAAACTATGTTTGTACTTACAAAAGAGCTTCAAGCATTGGGGCTTGATGTTGACCTTTTTGAGAAAGATAAAGAAGAGATAAAAACAGATAAGGGAGAAGCATAATGAGTAATTTTTTAGACGGTTTACACCCTATTGATTTAACATCAGAAGATAGACCGATGGATATTTTAGCAATGCGTTTGCGTGTTGCTAGTCCTGAGAAAGTACGTTCATGGAGTTATGGAGAGGTTAAAAAGCCTGAAACTATCAACTATCGTACATTAAAACCTGAAAGAGATGGACTTTTTTGTGCTAAGACATTTGGACCTGTAAGAGATTATGAGTGTCTTTGTGGTAAGTACAAAAAGATGAGATACAAAGGTGTTGTATGTGAGAAGTGTGGTGTTGAAGTAACAACTATGAAAGTAAGAAGAAACAGAATGGGACATATTGATTTAGTTGCACCTGTTGCTCATATTTGGTATGTTAGCTCACTTCCATCAAGAATTGGTACACTTTTAGGTGTTAAGATGAAAGATTTAGAGCGTGTACTATATTACGAAGCATATATAGTAAAAGACCCAGGTTTTGCATCTTATGATAGTGAAAGTGTTACACCTCTTTCTAAGTTTGATGTTCTAAACGAAGAGCAGTATCAATCTATTACTAAGCGTTTCCCAGAGTCTGGTCTTGATGCTAGAATGGGTGGAGAGATTGTTCAAGAGCTTTTGGCTGATTTGGATTTAGTAGAGATGTTTTCTCAACTAAAAGAGGATATCCAAGCTACAAAATCAGAAGCAAAAAGAAAAACTATTATTAAACGTCTAAAAGTTATTGAGTCATTCTTGGATTCAGGAAATAGACCAGAGTGGATGATGTTGACTATTCTACCTGTTATGCCACCTGACCTTAGACCACTTGTTAGCCTTGATGGTGGTAAGTTTGCTGTCTCTGATGTCAATGACCTCTACAGAAGAGTTATCAACCGAAACCAAAGACTTAAGAGACTAATAGAGCTTGATGCTCCTGAAATTATCGTTAGAAATGAAAAGAGAATGCTTCAAGAGTCTGTTGATGCACTTTTTGATAATGGTAGAAGAGGAAACTCTGTAAAGGGTGCAAACAAGAGACCACTTAAATCACTTTCAGAGGTAATTAAAGGTAAGCAGGGGCGATTTAGACAGAACTTGCTTGGAAAAAGAGTTGACTTCTCTGGACGTTCTGTAATTGTTGTAGGCCCTAGCCTTAAGATGGATGAGTGTGGATTGCCTAAAAAGATGGCAATTGAGCTATTTAAACCACACGTTATGGCAAAACTTGAAGAGCGTGGATATGCTACAACTCTTAAACAAGCTAGAAAGATGATTGAGACAAAAGCAAATGAGATTTGGGAGTGTTTGGAAGATGTAGTTGAGGGTCACCCTGTGTTACTTAACCGTGCACCAACACTGCATAAACTCTCGATTCAAGCGTTTCACCCAAAGCTTATTGATGGAAAAGCGATTCAGCTTCACCCACTAGTTTGTGCTGCGTTCAACGCCGACTTCGATGGTGACCAGATGGCTGTTCATATTCCTTTATCATCAGAAGCTATTGCAGAGGCTAAGATTTTGATGCTAAGTTCCATGAATATTCTTCTTCCTGCATCAGGTAAAGCGATTGCTGTACCATCTCAGGATATGATTTTGGGTCTCTACTATTTGACCTTAGAAAAAAGAGATGTAGTTGGTGAGCATAAACTATTTGCAAATGTAGATGAGGTAGTAATTGCCAATGAGCAGGGAAGCTTGGATTTAAATGCAAGAATCAGAACTCTTATTGATGGTAAAATTGTTAAAACTACAGCAGGTAGAGTTATTTTAAATGATATTATTCCTGATTATGTTCCTCAATCTTACTGGAATAAGATTATGAAGAAAAAAGATATCGCTGGATTAGTTGATTATATCTATGCGAAAAGTGGTATCTCTTACACCTCTACTTTCTTGGATGATTTAAAAGATTTAGGATTTAAATTTGCAACAAAATCAGGAGTATCTATCTCTATTGATGATATCAAAGTTCCTAAAGGTAAAGAGCCAACAGTTATTAAAGCAAGAGAGCAAGTTGTTGAGATTCAAAAGCAGTTTGCAAAAGGTCTTTTGACAGAGCAAGAGCGTTACAATAAAATTATTGATATCTGGACAGATACCAACAACACAGTGGCAAGTGAACTTATGGCACTGATTAAAGTTGATAAAGATGGATTTAACTCCGTTCACATGATGGCAGATTCAGGTGCTAGGGGTTCAGCGGCTCAAATTAGACAGCTTTCAGGAATGAGGGGTCTAATGGCAAAATCAGATGGTTCTATTATTGAAACACCAATTACCTCAAACTTCCGTGAGGGTCTAAACGTACTAGAGTACTTTATCTCAACACACGGAGCTAGAAAAGGACTTGCCGATACAGCTATGAAGACAGCAAGTGCTGGTTACTTGACAAGAAAGCTTATTGATGTTGCTCAAAATGTTAAAGTTATTATGCATGATTGTGGTTCACATGAGGGTGTAGATGTTTCTGATATTTTAGTTGGTAATGAGCTTATTGAACCATTAGCAGATAGAGTATATGGTCGTGTAATTTCGCAAGATATTATCGACCCTATCACCTCAGAAGTGTTAGTAAGTGAGGGTACAATGATTGATGAGCCATTGGGTAGATTAATCACTGAAGCAGGTGTGCGTTCTGTAAATATTAGAACATCTGTAACCTGTAAAGCACCAAAAGGTATCTGTGCAAAATGTTACGGTCTTAACATGGCAGAGAATAAAATTGTAAAAACAGGTGAGGCAGTTGGTGTTGTTGCTGCTCAATCTATTGGTGAGCCTGGAACTCAGCTTACACTTCGTACATTCCACACAGGTGGTACGGCTACTGCTGGTAAAGAGGAGCGTCAAGTTATTGCCAAAAAAGAGGGGTTCATCCGTTACTATAACCTTAATGTTAACAAAAACTCAGAGGGTAAACTTCTAGTATCTAACCGAAGAAACGCAGGTGTTCTTCTTGTTGAGCCTAAGGTAAAATCTTTGACACGTGGTAGAGTATCTATTATCCATTCACATGATGAAGTTATTCTTAGTATTCAACAAGGTGCAAGAGAGCAGAAATATACACTAAGAAAGAATGACCTTGCTAAGACTAATGAACTAGCAGGTGTTGGTGGAAAAGTTGATGGTAAGCTCTATCTTCCATATGAGAACGGTGATGTTATCGAAGAGGGTGACTCTATTGTTGAGGTGATTAAAGAGGCTTGGTCTGTACCAAACCGTATTCCATTTGCAAGTGAGCTAAAAGTTGAAGATGGTTCTCCTATTACTCAAAATATTCATGTTGATGCAAGAGGTAAAGTGAAATTCTTCTTGTTAAAAGGTGACTATATCGAGAGAATTAACACTATAAAAGAGAATGAGCAGGTTAAAGAGAAAGGTCTGTTTGCAGTTATCGTTGATGAGAATGATAGAGAGGCAGCTAGACACTATATCGCTAGGGGTTCAATAGTTACAGTTCAAGATGATACCATTGTCTCAAGAGGTGATTTAATTGCAAAACCAAAAACAGACCATCAAGTGGTTATTGCAGAGTGGGACCCATACTCTGTGCCAATCATTGCAGAGTCTAATGGTGTTGTTAAGTTTGAAGATATTATTCCAGGTGTTACAGTTGTTGAGCAGTTTGATGAGCTTACAGGTACAAGTAGACTAGCCCTAAATGAGTATATTCCTGCTACATACAAACCAGCTATTGTATTGGCAACTAGTGATAATGAGTTAATTACATATTCACTAGAACCAAAAACTGCTATCTTTGTTCAAGATGGTGCTGAGGTACAGATTGCAGATATTATTGCAAAAACACCAAAAGCGGCTCAAAAATCAAGCGATATCACTTCGGGTCTTCCAAGAGTATCAGAGCTATTTGAAGCGAGACGACCAAAAGACCCTGCTTTAATTGCAAAAATTACAGGTTCTGTAGCGTTTGGTAAGCCACTTAGAGGTAAAAAACGTATTATTATTACACCTGCATATGGTGACCCTGTAGAGCAGTTTGTAGATAAGCAGAGAACAGTTGTGGTAAGTGAGGGTGACTTTGTACACACAGGTGAGATGTTAACAGATGGTACAGTATCAAGTCATGATATCCTTATGGCACTAGGTGAAAAAGCACTCTATGAATACATAGTCGAAGAGGTTCAAAAAGTTTACCGTAGACAAGGGGTTAATATCTCTGATAAACATATTGAGATTATTGTATCTCAAATGATGAGACAGGTAAAAGTTATTGATGCAGGAGATGGTAAGTTTATTGCAGGTGATTTGATTTCTAAACGTAAATTCTCTGCTGAAAATAAAAAAGTTATTAGACTTTCAGGTGAACCAGCTCTTGCTGAACCACTTCTTATTGGTATTACAAGAGCAGCTGTTGGTGCAGATAGTATTATCTCTGCTGCTTCATTCCAAGATACTACAAAGGTATTGACCTCTGCATCTATTGCAGGTACTGTTGATACACTTGAAGACCTAAAAGAGAATGTTGTTATCGGTCGTCTTATCCCAGTTGGAACTGGTATGGTAGACATGGATAATATTGTTTTTACAGAAAATGAAGATAAAGATAGTTAAAGAGTATTCATATCTTTATAAGTATCTTCTTTCGTTTCTCCCATCAAGATGATGGGAGTTCTCTTAATCTCCTTTTAACATCTCTTTAACTATCATATTACAATAGACTTTTCAAAAAACTAGGAAACGATGGCTTTAGCCTCGAAAATGTCTAATTAATTATATAAAGGTAGATTATGAGAGAACCATGGGTTGTATATGCTGTTGTTATTGGTACGGTTGCCGCGATGATGCTAGGTAAATTTTGGATGGCTGGTGGTGGAGAAGAGAACCAAGAGGATAATAATGATTCGGAGATAAAAAAATAAATCTCCTATCATACAGTGCTTTTATATCTTTTTTAAAAGCACAAATTGACGAACAGCGTAGTAGTGATTACTTCGTTTCCAAGGTAATGTTTTTAGTGATTTCTCTCCTGATATACATTTTATATTATCTTTTATAACCTCTGCTGAACTATCCAATCCATTTAGATTTGCATAAAAAAATGTAAACCAGTGAAACTCTTTTTCCAATACCTCTTTAGAAATAATTGTTTTAATCCTCTCTCTATAACTAGATGGAATCTCCAAACTCTTCTCTCTATCATAGTTTAAGATACCATGAGAGCCTATATATGCCACATAACTCTCCTCTCCAATCTCCCAACGCTCCTCTGTTATAGTTTGAGACTCTTTTTTCCAAATAGATAGTAACATAACCGAAAAATCATGATGAACAAAACTAGAAAAAGCATTTTTTAGTCTCTCTTTGTCACTATCTCCAATACCTGAAAAACTCTCTACTATAATCATCTCAGAGTTAATAAAAACCTCAATTGTCAACTGTCCTGCATTGGTAGTAGCAGTAGGATACCAATACCCTTTCATAGCATAATCACTACCATTTGGAATAATCCATCCCTCATACTCTTCAGACTCAAAATCATAAGTTGTAAATAGCTCCTTTATCAACTCTGTGATAATTTTAGCTTCCTCTTTCTTTACTATCATCTATTCTCCTTAATTTATTTGG
>Ga0256827_10000323_pt1 | contig 28853 bp, 31 predicted proteins | sample CV84metaG_FD_185977 | JGI IMG/M metagenome (GOLD analysis project Ga0256827, IMG submission 185977) | Hydrothermal vent microbial communities from East Pacific Rise, Pacific Ocean - CV84 | ecosystem: Environmental > Aquatic > Marine > Hydrothermal vents | place: Pacific Ocean: East Pacific Rise...
AAAAAATATTAAAATATATTTGAAGCTATAGAAAATAATAGATTGATATATATCTTAAAAGAGCATAGGAGATAGTATTGAAAAGAGTAGTAGTTACTGGCTTAGGAATGATTAACAGTGTTGGGCAAGACAAAGAGAGTTCATTCTCTGCCATTTTAAATGGAGAGTGTGGTATTAAAAAGATTGAACTATTTGATGCTGAGAAATTTTCTGTAAAAATTGCAGGAGAGATTGTTGGTTTTGATGCAAGTACAGTAATGGATGCTAAGGAAGTTAAAAAAGCAGATAGATTTATTCATCTTGGAATCAAAGCAACATCTGAAGCAATGAAAGATGCTGATTTTGGAGATGATGTAGATATGGAACGTTTTGGTATCTCTTCGGCTTCAGGTATTGGCGGATTACCAAATATCGAAAAGAATTCAGTTATTTGTGATACGAGAGGCCCTCGAAGAATATCTCCTTTTTTTATTCCCTCCTCTTTGGTTAATATGTTAGGTGGATTTATTTCGATTGAACATGGAATTAAAGGACCAAATTTATCTTGTGTCACTGCCTGTGCAGCGGGAACACATGCTATTGCTGAGGCAACAAAGACAATTATGCTTGATGGTGCTGATAGAATGTTGGTTGTTGGTGCTGAATCTGCAATTTGTGGTGCAGGTATTGGTGGTTTTGCTGCAATGAAAGCATTGAGTACAAATAACGATAATCCAAAAGAGTCATCTCGACCATTTGATGCAGATAGAAATGGATTTGTAATGGGAGAGGGTGCGGCAGCTCTTATTTTAGAAGATTATGATTTAGCGGTTGCTCGTGGAGCAAAAATCTATGGAGAAGTTGTTGGGTTTGGTGAGAGTGGAGATGCCAATCATATTACAACACCTGTGGTAGATGGACCTCTTCGTGCGATGAAAGCAGCTATGAGAATGGCAGGGAACCCAACTGTTGATTATGTAAATGCTCATGGTACATCAACACCTGCTAATGATAAGAATGAGACAGCAGCGGTTAAAGAGCTCTTTGGTGGAGCCGAAAATTGTCCTCCTATGAGTTCAATTAAAGGTCAAATTGGGCATTGTCTTGGAGCTGCAGGGGCTATTGAAGCTGTTGTCTCTTTGATGGCAATGCGTGATGGAAAACTTCCTCCAACAATTAACTATACTACTCCTGATGAGAACTGTGACTTGGATTATGTAACAGAGGGAACTCGTGATGCAGAACTTAATGTTGTTATGAGTAACTCATTTGGTTTTGGTGGAACTAATGGAGTTATTATTTTTAAAAAAATATAAGGATGTTGCATGGCAACTTATTTAGAATTTGAAAAAAAGATAGAGCAGATACAGCAAGATATTGATTCTGCTCGTGCTAAAAGTGATAATTATGCTCTTGAGAGTTTTGAGAATGATTTAGAAAAAGAAGTTACAAAGACAATGAGTTCTTTGAGTGACTATCAAAAATTACAATTAGCAAGACATCCCGATAGACCTTATGCCTTAGATTATATTCGTTTGATGATGACTGATGCATATGAAATTCATGGAGACAGAGCTTTTCGTGATGATCCTGCAATTTTATGTTATATTGGTTATATAGATAATCAAAAGACTATGATTATAGGGGAACAGAAAGGTCGAGGTACAAAGCATAAGCTCAAAAGAAATTTTGGTATGCCTAACCCTGAAGGATATAGAAAAGCACTAAGAGCTGTAAAGCTTGCAGAGAAGTTTAATATACCTGTACTCTTGTTAATTGACACTCCAGGTGCCTATCCTGGACTTGGTGCAGAAGAGCGTGGACAGAGTGAAGCAATTGCTAAAAATTTGTTTGAGTTTACAAATGTGAAAGTACCAATGATTTCAGTAGTTATTGGAGAAGGTGGTTCTGGTGGAGCTTTGGCCATTGGTGTTTCTGATAAGTTGGCAATGATGAGATACTCTGTATTTGCTGTTATCTCTCCAGAAGGTTGTGCTGCTATCTTGTGGAATGATCCTAAAAAAGTAGAGCAAGCAGCAAAAGCTTTAAAGATTACTCCTGATGATTTACATTCACATGGTTTAATCAATGATGTTTTAGATGAGCCTTTAATTGGGGCACATCGCGATAAAGATTTAGCTGCAGAGGTAGTTAAAAAATACTTTTTAGAGAATGTTAAAATTCTTAAAGAGTTTACTGTAGAAGAGATGCTTGAGAAGCGTTATATTCATCTTACCTCTGTAGGTGCCTTTACAGAAGAGTAAAACTTATTTTATACTAAAGGTCAGTCTTTTCTGACCTTTTTCTTGTTATCCCCTCCCATTCTTTCCAATTTATATTATTAATATTAACTGTTGAAAATAATATACATATTTAAAATAAAATTTTATTGATTTAAATCAATAAGTATGAAAAAAATGATGTTATAATATCATATAAAATAAAGTTATAAAGGAAACTAAGAAATGAAAAAGATTGTATTGATGTCACTACTCTTAAGTATGACACTATTTGGAGAGACAAAGGCAAAAGTAAATCCAGCAGAGACTATGCAAGCATTAGAGGCATCAATGTCTATGATTCAAAAGGGTTTTTTGTACAATAATAAAACAATGCTTTCAGACGCAATTGCTTCAATGAAAAGTAAATTAGAAAATATTGACTCTTTTATTATTGTAAATGAAAAAGATAAAGAGTTTGATGCTAAAAAATATGCAGCAAAAGAGACAAAAGCTATTTTAGCATTGGTTAATTATATGGAAAAACTCTATAACGAAGATAAAAAAACAGATGCACTTGAAGCTTATAGTAATACTCTAAGTCGATGTGTTGTATGTCATAAAGTTATTAGAAAGTGGTAACTTTCTAGTTGTTGGTCGGCTATTAGCCGACTCTATAGCCACCAAACTCGTAGTTTTTTCCCTTTAATTTTTCCACTTTTTAATCCATTAAATGCTTTTTTTATAATAGATTTATCTATAGCTACATAGGCATGCGTTGCTGTAATATTAATTTTTCCTATAAGTTTATTCTCTATACCTATATCTTTGCAGAGAGTTCCTAAGATATCACCTGCTCTAACTTTTTTCTTTTTTCCTCCATCAATACAGAGTGTTCCTACAGAGCCTTGAAGATAGAAATTTTTATTAGGACGTAGATTATTAGAAGAGACTATTTTTAGTTGAGGTTTAATTTCAGAGAGTTTTCTTTGTCCATATTCATCACATAAACTGACTGCTAAACCACTTTTATCTGCTCTACCAGTTCTTCCTATACGGTGGGTGTAATCTTCTGTTTTCATGGGTGTATCGTAGTTTATTACAATATCAATAGCTTCAATATCAAGCCCGCGTGCCGCCAAATCAGTGGCAACTAAAATAGGAAGTGAACCATTGGCAAATTGGAGTAGCATCTCTTGACGTTCATACTGCTCTAGGTCTCCATTGAGTGTTGCTACATCAAACCCTTTACTCTGTAACATATTGCTTACCTCAACCGTTTTTACTTTGGTATTACAGAAGATAATGGCCAAAGAGGGTTGATAGTGTTGAATTGTTTCAATAAGTGTTTTATCTTTATTCTCTGTAGCATAAGCAACTTCTTCTATTTTAACGCTCTCTTCTTGACTCTCTAGTTTGATTTCAACAGGATTTTTAAGAATAACTTTGGTTAGTTTATCGATATTTTCAGGGTAAGTTGCCGAGAAGAGAAGGTTCTGTCTATTTTTTGGTAAATTGGAGACCAGTTTTAGGATATCATCGGCAAAACCCATGTCAAGCATTCTATCTGCTTCATCCAAAATTAATGTTTTTATTTGACCTAAATGGATGGTTTCTCTTGAAAAATGGTCGAGAAGTCTCCCCGGAGTCCCTACAAGTATATCTGCACCTTTCTCTAAAGAGTTAACCTGTTTTGTTAAAGATGTTCCTCCATAGAGGGTAACAACTTTAAGATTATCTCTATACTGTCCCAGTTTTTGACACTCTTGAGCAATCTGTTCAGAGAGCTCTCGGGTAGGTGCAATAATTAGTGCTTGTGGAAAATGCTCTTCTCTATCAAGCTTTAATAGAAGAGGAAGTACAAATGCCAATGTCTTTCCAGAGCCTGTTTTTGCTTTTGCAATAATGTCTCTATTTTCTTGAATTAGAGGAATACTTTTCTCTTGAATGGGGGTAGGGGATTTGTATCCCAATTTGGTTAAATTCTCTAGAACTTCAGATGGTAGAGATAGGTCGTTAAATGATATCACTGTTACTCTTTATATTTTTTATAATTATATCGAATGGTTTTATTACAGAACTAAAAAAAGTTCTCTATCTTCTTCTCTTGATAGAGTAGAGGAAGTGTCAAAGAGTTCGTTGCCATAATATAGATGGTTCCAATAATAAGAAATTTTTCTATAGTTGCATTGAGTGTTGCGTCATAAATATAGTTACTTGGTAGGAGAATAGCAATAGCTGTAAAATTAATCCATATAGAGATAATCATGAGTAATGATGTTAATAAGAATGTTCCTACTTTTGTAACCATATAGGGGTAAACATAGACAATAAATGGATAAAGAAGAATTAGGGTTCCTATAAAAAATAGGATAGTTGAAAAAATTATCCAGTCAATATTAGCATCAGATAGAATCCATAAAATAGGAGTTATTAAGGCTGTTATAATTGTGCTAATAAGTAAAGTTTTTGAGAAAGAGAGAGAAATTATTTTATTACTTTTTGTTAACAATTTATATTCCATATTCAGTTATTTTTTTATAATGGTTAAATTATAGTATAAAAAAGGTTTCAAAAAGTTAAAAATAAATTATTTTTTAAAATAAAATTATAAATTAAAAAATAATTAAGTTTATATCGGTGGAGTGAGGTTAAATAACCTCAAGAGTATATGCTGTCTATAAATTAGGTTCGATACTCTGCATTAATCTTAACGTAGTCATAACTTAAATCACAACCATAAGAGGTGTATGTTCCATCGCCTAGCCCAAGGTCACAGGTTACTTTGAATGATGATTTTTTCATAATTTTATAGGCTTTATCTTCACGTTCTTTATCGAGTTCTCGTTGACTACCTGAGTAGATTAAGAGATTATCGTAGTGAATGGTTAGTGTGTTATCATCACAGGTTACACCACTGGCACCAATGGTTGATGCAATTCGTCCCCAATTTGGGTCTTCTCCAAAGAGAGCCGTTTTAACCAATAGAGAGTTAGAGAGAGCCATAGAAGCTTTTTGTGCCTCTTTATTATTTTTAGCTCCATTAACTTCAAAGGCGACCATTTTTGTTGCACCTTCTCCATCTTTTAAAATCATCATTGCTAGCTCAAAGGTCAGCTTATTAAGAGCTTCTCGAAAAGCCTCTTTGTTGTAAGCTCCTGAAGATTTATTGGCTAGAAGCATAATCGTATCATTGGTAGAGGTATCTCCGTCAACACTAATCCGATTAAATGACCCCTCTGTAGCAATGCCAATAAGCTCTTCCATATCAGATTTTGGAATATTGGCATCAGTAGTGATAAAACAGAGCATGGTTGCCATAGCAGGGTTAATCATTCCTGCACCTTTACAGATTCCAGCAAGGGTAAAACTTGCACCATCATCCATCTCTATTTTAAAGCACAACTCTTTTTTAAAGCTGTCTGTTGTCATAATTGAACGGGCAGTTTTATCTGAGCTTTTTGCATTGTAGTCAAATTTAGAGAAGGCAGAGGTAATCTTATCTTGATTGAGTCTGTAACCAATAACTCCTGTTGAACTCATAATTGGATTTTCTATTTTATGGTACTTCTTTAGCTCTTTAAAGATACTCTCTATATCTTCAACTCCTTTATCTCCTGTCATGGCATTGGCATTTTTTGCATTCATCAAGATAAAATTGGTCTGAAAATTTTTAGGGTATGATTGATAGTGCTTTATAGGTGCTGCTTGAAACTTATTGGATGTAAATCGAGCGACTATATCACACGGAACATCTGAACGGATAAAGGCAACATCGCCATCAATCTCTGACTCTTTTGTATTGGCAGGGTTGGTTTTCATCCCTACATTGACACCATCACTGAAAAAGCCTTGAACATTATCAAGACCCCCTTTAAGCGAAAATAGGTTAAACATTAAACATCTCCTCTGGTTTTACGGTTTTTCTAATAATTTTTTTAGCTTTTTTGATACCTTCACTAGGTCCAATCAATAGTAGTTTGGCTCCTGCTGTAATAATGGTATCTCCTTTTGGCATAGGGATAAATTTACCATCTTTATGTCTTATTCCTACAACAGTAACATTAGCAATCTCTCTAAAACTTGCTTCTTTAAGGCGTTTGAGTGTGAGCCATGATGTTTTGGTAATTCTTGCCTCTTCTAAATCGAGAGGGGTATCTTGTTTATAGAGAAACTCTTGAAGTAGATTTTCCATATCGGGACGAATTGCCATTGCATTGATTCGTTGAGCCATAATATTGGTAGGTGTCACAACTTTATCTGCCCCAAGTTTCAGTAGTTTTTGCTCATCAATAGTACTTGGTGCATTCGAGATAATTAAAAAGGGTCTTCGGCGATGAATCTCCTCTTCATAGAGACGCATAGAGGCAATAGTTGCAATATTGTCTGCAATATTATCTGCAAGCGTTATGACCCCTTTTGCTGAAGAGAGATGTGATTTTAGTATCGCCTCTTCAGTATGTGGCTCGCCTTGTACATAGTAGGGATATTTATATTTTATTGCCAACTCTTCAAAGTTTTCTCTTGGGTCAATAACCACAAAAGGGATGTGGCTTTCTCGTAGATGTCGTGTTACTTGTATGGTAAACTCATTGTGGTAACAGATAACAAAATGTTGTTTCAATCGTGCAATATCATAGAGCATCCTTCTCTCCTTTATAACGTTTTGTAGTTCTCCTCGGTTGAGAACATCTACAATAATACCTATCGCAACAGAGAAGACCAAGAAACCAAAAATAATTAAACATATGGTAAAAATTCTTCCTAAGTCTGAAATAGGTTTAATCTCTCCAAAACCTACGGTGGTAAAGGTAATACCTGCTTGGTAGAGAGCATCCAGTAGTGACATATCATCAATAATAATATAACCAAATGTTCCAAACATCATGGTCAAAATAGTTAAAATAAGTGGAAGTCGAAAAGGTGCTAGAAGTACATATAACTCATCATTTAGAGTTATATGTGGAGTTGGTGTCTCTCGCCAATTGAGAAACTTTTTGAGTCTATTTTGATTTGCCAAAATAGTTTTCTGAAAGAGTTAAGGACTATGCCTCAGTTGTTTCAGCTGTAGCTTCTGCAGCTTTTTTCTTCATAGTTCTAAGAGTAGACGCAGCAACTTTAATTTTTTTAGTTGTACCATCTTCTAAAGTAATCTTTACAGATCTTAAGTTTGGTAGTTGTCTTCTTTTAGTTTTGTTGTTTGCGTGAGATACATTGTTTCCAACCAATGGACCTTTTCCAGTTACATCACATCTTCTTGCCATGTCTATACCTTTGTAATAATTTTCATTATAAATTTGAAATGTTTTTAGAAAAACCATCCTAAAATGAGAATTCCAAAAAAAGTTTTGCAATTATAGGGAAAAATATCTTAAAAATAGGGTAGTTTTCTATAAACTAGCAGAGAGAAATTGATTTAAAGGAATTTTAAACTATGTACGAGCCTATTTTATGAATGATATACTTATAAAGAGAGAAAACTCTCCCTATATTTTCAGTTTTCCACATAGTGGAGAGATGTTAACTTCTGATATGGAATGGAACTTAACTCCTGAATCACAAGCTTTTTTGCCAAATGTGGATTGGCATCTACCTGAACTTTATAAATTTTTAGAAGATTATAAAGTCAATATCATTTCTACTCCACATAGTCGTTATGTTGTTGATGTTAATCGCCCACCTAATGCTGATACTATTGGTAATTATAGACGTTCACTTGTTTATGATACCAATACATGGGATGAGTCTATTTATGCTATTGCTCCTTCCAAAGAGGAGATTGAGAGACGGATAGAACGTTACTATAAGCCCTATCATGATGAGCTTGAAGCCTTAATCACAGAAAAGGTTAGAGTCTTTGGAAAGGTCTATCTTGTTGATATGCATAGTTTTATGGGACCAATAAGTGAAGATGTCTGTTTGGGAAATCGACATAATCTAACGTCATCAGAGGAGTTTATAAACCGTATCTATAGTGCTTTTGACTCTGAAGGGTTTAACTGTGTTAAAAATAAAATCTTTATAGGGGGCTATATTACTCAAAGTTATGCGATAAAAGATGTTGTGGAAACCTTACAAATTGAGTTACGGTATACCACTTATATAGAGGAGTATGAGCTAGATGTTCGAAGAAAACCAAGTTGTAATACAACACTTTTTTATGAGACGGCTTTTCGTTTAGAGGAGGTTTTTAAGAAGATAGGTATAGAGAAAAAAGAGAAGGATGCTCTTGCTAATCTTGTTGATAGAGGGGGTATTTGGTATAAGCGAGTTATTATAGGAGTTTTTGTTTTAATGGTTCTTTTATCTATATCTGAGGATTTAAAAGTAGTTTTCAAGGGTCTCTTTTCCTAGATTTTTACCTTTTCTTCGAGCTAAAATGAGTCATTGATGTGAAAGATGTCTAGATTTCGGTAGTTGGTTAGACCTCTAAAGCTAAAATTCATTATAATACGCCGAAATTAAAACTAGGATGAACAATGTTAGTAGCACCAAGTATACTTTCAGCTGATTTTGGAAATTTGGCTCGTGATGTAGAAGCAATTTGTGAAGCGGGATGTGACTTGGTTCATGTTGATGTAATGGATGGACACTTTGTCCCCAACCTTACTATTGGTCCTGTAGTTGTCTCAGCTGTGGCAAAAGCGACAACCAAACCAATGGATATACACTTAATGGTTGAAAATAATACTTTTTTTGTTGATCTTTTTGCCCCTTTGAAACCTGAATATATATCTTTTCACATTGAAGAGGAGAAGCACCCTCATCGATTGGTTCAGCATATTCGTTCTTATGGAATTAAACCTGCCTTGGTTTTAAATCCTCATACTCCGCCAGAGAGTATAGAGTTTTTATTGCAAGATATTGATATGGTTCTGCTTATGTCTGTTAACCCTGGTTTTGGTGGACAGAAGTTTATCCCTTCTGTTTTAGAGCGTGTTAAACGGCTAAAAGTTTTAATTGAAAAGAGTAATCCTAGCTGTTTAATCGAAGTTGATGGAGGTGTAAATAATCAAAATATTCAACTATTGAATGATGCAGGGGTAGATATTGTTGTTGCAGGGTCATATGTTTTTGGAAACCAAAAGGGTTATAAGCACGCTATTGACTCTTTAAAGGTATAATTTTTTGAATAATTACTTTGAGGGAAGTAAAGAGGAGATAGAGATGAGAGTAAAAATTTGTGGTATTACTAACTTACAGGATGCTTTGCAAGCAATTACTGCTGGAGCAGATGCTTTAGGATTTGTTTTTTATAGAGATTCACCACGCTATATTACGCCAAGTGATGCTAAGAAAATAATCGATAAATTACCCCCTTTTATAGGGAGAGTAGGGCTGTTTGTAAATGAGGGGATTGATACTATTGATACAATCTCTAAGTATTGTGACTTAACACTATGTCAGATTCATTTTGATGTTGATGAAGAGGCATTAGATATGATAGGTTCAAAAGCGATGCCTGTTATCCGAGCTAAAGAAGCGAAAGATGTACTACAGTACAAAGATAGATATCGATTAATCGATGTCTATTGTGAAGAGTATGGAGGCAGTGGAAAGCGACTCAATTTAGAGTGGTTTAATGGTGTTGATTGTTCTAAAATTATTTTAGCCGGTGGTTTAACTCCTGATAATCTCATTGAGCTTAAGAAGTATAACTTTTATGGTGTTGATGTAAGTTCTGGTGTAGAGAGGATAAAAGGTCGAAAAGATTATGAAAAGGTTACTAAGTTTATAAAGAATGCAAAAAGTTTATGAAGAGCTAACCTTAGCATTTCGTCGTAATGATGGGTATCTATCTATCCCTTCATACCAACGTATTGTAAGGAAGCATACTACCCTATTCGAAGATGCGGATACACTTTTTATTTTACTTCAAGCTTCGGGCTATCCCATTTCTGAAGATGGTAATAGATATCGTTTAGAGAGCTTTTTTACTCCCTATTTAGATCAGAAATATTGTGTTATTGATATTGAAACCAATGGTAGTAAACCTGAAACGGCTCAAGTTATTGAAGTGGGTGCAGTAATGGTTCAAAATGGTGTTGTTATTGACCAATTTGAGAGTTTTGTTGCATGTACTTTTTTACCTGAATATATTACTAAAATTACAGGTATTACTCATGAAGATTTAGAGAATGCACCTAATCAGTTAACTGTTTTAAGGGATTTACGAGTATTTATGGAAGATGCCGTTTTTGTAGCACATAATGCAAATTTTGATTATGGCTTCTTAAATCACTCTTTTGATCGATTCGGTTTAGGGACAATTGGTAACTTAAAACTCTGCTCTATTGATCTCTCTCGGAGAACAATTAAGAGTGAACGTTATGGATTATCTTTTCTTAGTGAATTTTTAAATTTAGGGGATCATGTTGCTCATCGGGCTTTTTCTGATGCGGTTGTAACTTCTAAACTTTTAGATATTGCATTTGAAAATTTACCCTCTTATGTTCAAAATACAGATGAATTACTTCGTTTTTCTAGCTCAAGTAGAAAAGATAGAACTGTAGCAAAAGGATTAAACCCCTAGATTAAGTAGATTTTAACCACAAAATAAAATATTCTAAATTAATTCATAATATTAATATTGATGATATCAATAGATTGTTATAATAACTTAAAACGTTTTAAAGGGACAAAATTATGAAATATAGCAATGGTCTAGTAATCTCTACAGTAGCTTTAGCTTTTTTAGCAACAGGATGTGTGAAAAAAACAGACAATGTAACACCTTCTGGAACCTATGGAACAACTCAATCAGTCTATAATACACCTCAAGCGACACAGTCGACAACCTATGAAACAGCTTCTCCAATTATTTATGATAATTCAGCTGGTGGAACAACAAGTGCATCAGGGACATCATATTCAGGAGTTCCAACAGATACAACGTATCAGCAACCAACAACAACCTATACCTATGATCAGCAACCAACGACAACATATACTTATGATCAGCAACCACCTGCCTCTTCTTATCCCCCTGTGACAACACAGCCTGCACCTGCTAGCAGCAATACGTATAGTAGTGATTATGGGGCAGATAACTATACCACAACAGGAGGAAGTACTACCTATTCAGATCCTTATGCGGGTCAAACCTATAGTAGCAATGAAACAAGTTATACCCCTTCCGCATCTACAGGTGGAGGTGGAATCTCTCTACAAATTGCAGCATTAAAAGATTACTATGCAGCACAAGAATTTAAAAATAATTTAAGTTTAGACCCTAAATATCAAGTCTATATTAAACGTGGATCTTTAAATAAGGTTATCATTACAGGTATTAGTTCGGTTAGTGAAGCAAATCGTTTGAAAGAGCGTCGTTTCCCTGGTGCTTTTATTGTTCATGGTAGCTCAACTGGATCATCATCTTCTTATAGTTCATCATCTAGTGCTTCAACTTATGGCTCTTATAGTGGAGGAGGTTATACCGATAATAATGATTATGGTTCCTCTTCATCATCATCTTCTTCTTATTCGGGTTCAGGAGGTATTGGAATTCAAATAGGAGCTTTCTCTAAGCAGTCAACAGCACAAAGTATGGCGAATGCTAACAGTGGACAGTATCGTGCAATTGTTAAAAAAGTTAGAACTCAAGGGCGAACTCTATATAAAGTTATTTTAACAGGGTTCTCTAGCCGATCAGCTGCAAAACGAGCATTAAACTCAGGAAGTGTTGCTAATGGATTTGTTGTAAGTTATTAGGTTATCTTTCTATAGTGGCAGATAGATTTTATCTATTAGTTCACTATATTCACTTTGGGCATCACTATCAATGGTAATGCCCCCACCACTTTTATAGTAGAGTCTATTACTCTCTTTCTCTATAAACCTAATCATAACAGCAGAGTAGAGATTCTCTCCATCAAAAATTCCAAAAACTCCTGTATAGAAACCCCTCTTGTAATCTTCGATATTATCAATAATATCTACGGTACTTTTTTTTGGTGTTCCTGTAATTGAGCCTGCAGGTAGAATTTTTTGAAGGATTTCTCCTAGATTATCTCGCCAATTTTCATGAAGAGTAGCCTTTATTTTAGAACTTACTTGAAAAAGTTCTTTATCTCCTGCTTTAATTTTTTCAATATAGCGAAATGCTTCTACTTTTATATTCTTACCTATAATTCCTAAGTCATTACGCATTAAATCTACTATCATAACATGCTCTGCCATCTCTTTTTGATTGGCAAGGATTTTCTCTTTAGCATGAGGGATAGATGCCTCTATCGTCCCTTTCATTGGGTAAGTATAAATAGTATTCCCCTCAATTTCTATAAATTTTTCGGGAGAGAAACAGATAAATTTATCTTTGAAATAGAGTTTGTACTTGGCTCGTGCAAAGGTGAAAATCTCTTTAAGAGAGAGGTCACTTCTAATTTCAGTTTTAAATGTTAAATTTAAAAGGTAGCTATTTCCTGAGCGTATCTCCTCTAAAACTCTATCTAATGAGTCTCTATATCGTTGAAAGTCAACAGGCTCTTTTTTGAGGTAGTACTCTTTTGTTCGTAACTCTCTTGGATAGTTACGTTGATTTCCAATTTTAAAAAAAATATCACTATCCAGCTCTTTTAGTGGTTGGACAAATCTCTCTTTTAAGTCATATGAGAGAATAAATAGAAAAGGTTCTCTCTGTTGTGCCAAGGTAGAGATTTGTTCCATTATTTATCAAGTAAAAGTGCTTTTAGAATAGCCATACGAATAAAAACACCATTCTTAACTTGAGTAAGAACTTTACATCTTTTATCTTCAAGCATCTCATCTGAAATATCAATATTTCTCATAACGGGACCTGGGTGTAGTATAAGAATATCTCTATTTTCTATGCGTTGGCTGGTAATACAATACTCTTTTGCATACTCATTATAATCTTCAAATATAGGGGCTTTATGACGCTCTAATTGGGCTCTAAGGCTCATAATAATATCAACAGAGTCAATAATTTCATCTAATTTTTCATATTTTGGTAAATTATTGTCGGGCATAAATGGTTCAGGTGCGACAAGTACCACATTCATTCCCATTCTTGTAAAGAGGCGAATTCCTGAGCTGGCAACACGTGAACTGACAATATCTCCTACAATAGCAATGGTTTTTCCTTTGAGTCCATCAATAGTTTTTACATTAAAATGCTCCATCATTGTAAAGTAGTCAAGTAGTGCTTGGGTAGGGTGGGCATAGTTTCCTGCACCTGCATTAATAACGGTAGTTAACTCTTTATTGGCAAGCTTTTGAGGAGTATTATTATACTCATGACGAATAATTACTCCATCTGGTTCCATTGCACATAGATTTGCAAAGGTATCCTCTAGGCTCTCTCCTTTTGATGTTGAGCTTTTAGAAGGATCAAGATGTACGACAGATGCACCTAGACGTTTAGCTGCCACCTCAAAAGAGCTACGTGTTCGTGTAGAACTCTCAAAAAATAGTGTAATAAGTAGTTTGTCACGTAAAAGCTGAGTTGGCATCTGCTTTTTAAATATACGTGCATCTTTTATTATATTGGCTAACTGTTTTTCATTAAAATCATTGGTATCAACGAGATGTTGCATGGAAATACCCTTATTTGAATTTTTACGTGATTATAGCTAAAAAGAAGTGAATAAAAAATCTATATTTAGTTAATCTCATCTTAAGAATTATAATGTATAGTTATAAAAAATATAATATGAAAAAATACAGATAAGGTAGAATTGATGAAGAGATTAGAACTAATGGGTAAGTATCCTATTAATGAGTTAGAGGTTGCTAAAGTAGAAACAACATTTAATAGTGTAGATGAGATTATAGCTTATTTGAAAGAGCAAATTGATACTCATCCAGTCGCTGGCTATATTGCAACCTTTGATCATTATGAACACACTAAGAGTTTAGCTGAAAAAGGAGAGATTAACTCTAATATTATTGATGCAAAAAATATTATCTGCTGTTTTGGTAAACAGTTGACCTCTGCTAGTATGCTTGCCGTTCGACCACGCTCAATCGGTGTTGTAGAGTATCAGGATAGTTTTATAGTTAGTTTTATGGATGCACCAAACCCTCAAGCACATGATGTGATGATAGGTTGGGTTAAGTCAATAGTAAATAAATAGGAGAGAATAATGAAAAAAATATTAGTTTTAGGTGGTGGTTTTGCAGGTGTTGAAGTGGCTATTTATCTACGAAAATCAAAGGATTTAGAAGTTACCTTGGTTAGTGATAGAGACTATTTTTATATCTATCCTACCTCAATTTGGATTCCGACAGGAGATACTACTAAAGAGAAAATATCAGTACCTTTAAGTCAGCTGGCTCAAAATCATGGATTTGATGTTGTTGTGGATGCGGTAACAAAACTAGAGGCAAAAGAGAAGAGAGTTACCCTTGAGAGTGGAAAAGTTTTAGATGATTATGACTCTATTGTTGTAGCTCTTGGACAAGATAAGATTCAATTAAAAGGAATGGAGCATACTTTATCTATTTGTGGTAAGCCAGAAGAGGCTGTTACTTTAAAAGAGAAACTGGATTTATTAGTAGAGAAAGGTTCAGGAAAAATAGCTATGGGCTTTGGAGGAAATCCTAAGGATACTTCTGCTGTACGAGGAGGTCCTGCATTTGAAGTACTTTTTAATGTACATAATATGCTGAAGAAAAAAGGAATTCGAGATAAATTTGAGTTAATTTTCTTTGCTCCTATGGAGAAGCCGGGGCAAAAAATGGGAGATAAAGCATTGGTCATGATGGATAAGATGTTTGGAATGACCAATATCTCTAAAAAAGTTGGTAGTAAAATTACCTCTTTTGATGCCACAGGTATTAATTTTGAGGATGGAGAGAAGATTGAATCTGATTTAACAATGTTTATCTCTGCAGGTAAGGGACATGAGGTATTGGAAGCTTCAGATTTACTATTGAGTGATGCAGGATTTGTTGTAACAAATGAGTATAATGAAGTGGAAGGTTTTGATGATATTTATGCCATTGGAGACTCTGCTTCATTGATGGGACCAGAGTGGCGAGCAAAACAGGGGCATGTAGCTGAAGTTATGGCTAAAAATGTAGCAAAAAATATTTTTAATCGTTCACAAGGTATTATCTCACGAGAGAGTTATATGGAGCATCTAAATATCTTATGTGTTATGGATACAGGAGATGGTGCTGCATTTGTCTATCGAGATAATAGTGGAGGTAAGATGCTTCCTATGCCATTTGTTGGTCATTGGATGAAAAAAGGTTGGGGTTGGTATTGTAGAAACTCTAAACTGGGAAGAATCCCTAGAATACCAGGGATGTAGTCATATAAAGAGGTAAAATTACCTCTTTAACCTGTTACTCTTTACAGGTTGTCTCAGATGTCATCTGTTCATCTAATTCAGTTTGTAAAATTGTTTTTGTTTTACCTGCAACTTCAATAGTTACGTTGGGATTATTAAATGTATAAATAGCACCATTGAGTTTAAGTTTTCCTGACTCTAAATTATCACTTGCATCCTGAGTCTCAATCAATCTTTCCAATGTGGTAAAATTATATTTACCTGTAAAGCATTTAGAGTTGATATTCATATCCCCATCTATTGTTGACCAGTACTCTAGCTCATTCTCTTCTAAAGCTAAATTTTTGAAATAGAGATCATTTTCACTATCTTTCATAGTTAAATTTTTCATTTCCATCTTATAGTGATAGTCATCATATTCAGTCATTATCATGGTTCCATCAATGTAAGTATCATCAAACTTACAGTTATTAAAACTCATATTCATATTTGTTTCATCTTCTGATAAACTCATAGAGAATGTTCCCCCATGAGTACATGAACCACTTTCTGTTTTTGCTAGCTGTTTCATTTTTGTATTTTGATTTTTTAGTTCTTGGCTTGAACTCATTGCTCCACCAAAAGCTTTAAAATTTGATTCTGCTTTCTCAATAGTTGTAGCCTCAGGTGCATCACTTCCACCATCATCGCTACTACTACCACAACCAATAAGTAGAAGAGACGCTGTTATTAGACTTAATTTTAAAAAATTCATTAATATTCCTTTGTGATTTATATATCATATGGTATAAGTAAAAAGCTAATAACCTGTTTAAAATAACTATATATTATATAATATTATTTTAAATAATTAACTCTATTTAAAAATTATTATATCTATTATTAATAAGACAATTAAGTAAAGAATTTTGGAGGTATTTTGATAATTTGGAGATATATAACATTGGTGGAGCATAACGGGATCGAACCGATGACCTCTTCGCTGCCAGCGAAGCGCTCTCCCAGCTGAGCTAATGCCCCACAAAGTTTGTAGAAAAAAATTCTACAACTTTTTAGCTTTTAATATGCTTGTTTGTAAACTCTTTTAGATTATCTTGAATTGTCCACCAGTTTGGAAAGGCTTCATCGTAGAATGGTTGAGTAACTTCTGAAAAAGAGTCTCTATCTTCAAAAAGATTGACCGCCCAATCAAATTTTATATTTCGATTTTTTAGAGCCTCTATACTCAAAAGGGTATCGTTGATAGACCCTAGTTTTGAAGGAGTTACTAAAAGAACCATGCTCTCTAGCTCTTGGGCTAAATCTATCATCTTATACTCTTTAGTTATGGGAACCATAAGCCCTCCTGCTCCTTCAATAATCAATAAGTTACAAAGTTTTTTTAATTCGTTAATTTTATTTTTTATACGATTAATTTCTATTTCTTTATAAATATCTGCAGAAAAAGGAGAAGCAGGAAGAGGAAAAATATAGGCTGTAATATCCTTTGGTTGAAGCGTTTTAAAGTTAGGATTATACCGTTGAACTACCGAAAGTAGTGCCTTTGCATCTAGTGGCTCCTCTTCGACACCTGTCTCTATTGGTTTGCATACTCCTACAGATATTCCTTGTTTAGCCAAGCTTTCAATAAGTTTGATAGTGGTATAAGTTTTCCCTACGTTGGTATTAGTCGCTGTTACAAAAAGGGTTTTCACAATTAAACTCCAAATTTTTAGTAGGATTGTAACATAAAATAAGCTATACTATTTTATACACGAAAGATAGAGGATAAACCGTTGGCAAGAATAGAAGAAGAGTTGGAGTCGGAGTTAGCTTTAGCTGAACCTACAAAATATAAAGTTTTATTGCATAATGATGACTACAGTACAATGGATTTTGTTGTTGATATTTTAGTGAAAGTTTTTCATAAAAGTATTAATCAAGCGGAAGAGATAATGATCGCCATACACAAATCAGGAAAAGCCGTTTGTGGTATTTATACCTTTGAGATTGCAGAGACAAAGGTTTATCAGGTTAAGGAGTTCGCAAAAAGTGAGGGGTTTCCACTATTAGCAACAATGGAAGAGGTATAATAATCATCAAAATGAGAAAGGATAAAAAATGATTAGTGCAGAGCTTAATAACATCTTTAGAACGTCAGTTCAATTTGCTAAGGAGAATCGACATGAGTATTTAACCTTGGAGCATATTTTTTTATCTGTTTTAAAAAGTCCACAGGGGAATGAAATTCTTACTATGGTCGGAGCAAATGTAGAAGAGATGCAACAAGCTGTAGAGAGCTATATTGAAGCAAATAATCCTGTTATGGAAGATTTAGAGGATGGTGCAGAGCATGATCCTTATGAGACAGTAGCTCTCTCTCAGGTTATGAACGATATGGTTAATCATATTAATGCTTCAGGGAGACATGAGGCGAAGATAGGGGACTTATTAGCCTCAATTTTTACGCAAACAAATAGTTTTGCTTTTGCTCTATTGGAGTCAAGAGGGATTAATCGGTTAGATATTTTAGAGGTTATCTCACATAATAATATTGAAGCAGAAGATGAAAGTTTTGATTCAGAGGAGGATGCAACACCTAACTTAACAGCATATACTACCGAGCTAGTATCTGTAGCAAGAGCTGGTAAAATTGATCCTGTTGTTGGACGAGCCAATGAGATTGATAGAGTCATGCAGACACTTTGTAGAAGAAAGAAAAATAATCCTCTTTTAGTTGGGGAACCAGGTGTTGGTAAAACAGCTATTGCTGAAGGATTAGCTCTAAAAATAGCAGAAGACGAAGTACCTGAAATATTGAAAGATAGTTTGGTATTTGGCTTAGATTTAGGATCGATGATTTCTGGTACTAAGTATCGTGGAGATTTTGAAAAACGTCTAAAGGGTGTTTTGAATGAACTTCAGACTCTAGATAAAGCGATTCTTTTTATCGATGAAATTCATACCTTGGTTGGTGCAGGTTCTACCAGTGGTGGAAGCATGGATGCTGCCAATCTTCTTAAACCAGCATTGGCTAGAGGAGAGTTAAAGTGTATTGGTGCAACAACCTATACGGAGTATCGTAACCATCTAGATAAAGATAAAGCACTCTCTCGAAGATTCTCTAAAATAGATATTGATGAGCCTTCAGTAGAGGATACAATGACTATTCTTTTAGGAGTAAAAGATAAATATGAGTCGTATCATAATATTAAATTTACAGATGATGCACTAAAGTCAGCAATTGATCTCTCTGTTAAATATCTACATGATAGATTCCTTCCAGATAAAGCGATGGATATTATCGATGAAGTTGGAGCTCATTTTATGTTAAGAGATAAGAGTGATGTAACGGTTACTCCTATTGATATTGAACTCTCTGTAGCAAGAATGTTGAAATTACCATCAACTATTGTCTCTAGTGATGATACCTCTAAACTTAAGAATTTAGCCTCTGTAATGAAGAGTAAAATTATTGGTCAAGATAATGCAATTGATACGGTAGTTCAAGCGATTAAACGTTCATATGCGGGATTAAATCAAGAGAATCAGCCAATAGGTTCATTTTTGTTTGTTGGTCCAACAGGTGTGGGGAAAACAGCACTTTCTGCTGGATTAGCAGAGAGTATGGATATTCACTTTGAACGAATTGATATGAGTGAATATATGGAAAAACACGCATTGAGTCGCTTGATTGGAGCACCTCCTGGTTATGTTGGTTATGAACAAGGTGGACTTTTAACTGAAATGGTTAAGAAAAATCCACATACGGTACTACTTTTAGATGAGGTAGAGAAGGCACATCCTGATATTATGAATGTTCTTCTTCAGGTGATGGATGGTGCAAAGCTTACAGATAACAATGGGATGGTTAGTGATTTCAAAAATGTTATTTTAATTATGACCTCTAACCTTGGAACCAAAGAGGCAAATGTTATGGGCTTTAATAAAGATAATAGTTCTAAAACAGAGAATGCTCTTAAAGATTACTTCTCTCCAGAGTTTATTAACCGTTTAAGCTCTATTGTTAAGTTTAATCATCTCTCTTTGGAGGTTGTTGAACAGATAGTAGATACTGAAATTATAAAACTTAATAAGCAGATGGAGAGCAAGAAAGTTGTTGTTAAATTGGGTAAAAAAGCTCGAAACTATATTGCTAAAGAAGGTTATAGTGATAGTTATGGTGCAAGAGAGGTTGCACGTGTTATTGATAGAGAGATTAAAGAGGCATTAACGGATGAAATACTCTTTGGTGTTCTAAAGAGTGGAGGAACAGTTAAAGTCGGCTATAAACAGGAGAAATTGGATTTTGTTTTCAATATATGATGATGATTACTTTATTCCTGAGTTACGCTCTTCTCATATCTTCCCTGATGCACGAGATGCATCAGAGGAGGGTCTTCTAGCTTTTGGTGGCGATTTAAATCCAAATCGAATTTTAAAAGCTTATCGTAGTGGAATTTTCCCTTGGTTCAACCCTAACGATCCTATTTTATGGTGGTCTCCTAATCCTCGTATGCTTCTCTATCCCCAAGACTTTAAAACAAGTAAATCATTTCGTCGTACACTCCGTAATAAAGGTTATGAGGTAAAGTTTGACTATAATTTTGAAGAGGTTATTAACTATTGTGGTATTGTTCCAAGAGAAGGACAAGAGGGGACATGGTTAACAAAAGAGATGAAAGAGTCCTATATAGAGCTTCATGATATGGGGTTTGCTCACTCTGTTGAGACCTATTTTGAAGGTAAGCTTGTTGGAGGACTCTATGGGATTGCTATGGGAAAAGCATTTTTTGGAGAGTCTATGTTCTCATTGATGCCCGATGCATCAAAAGTAGCTATAAAAGCATTAAGTAGCATTTGTGTTAAAAAAAGTTATGATTTTATTGATTGTCAAGTAGAGACTCCACATCTAATTCGTTGGGGTGCTAAATTGGTAGAGCGTAGCCATTTTTTAGATCAGTTAGAAGATGCATTACAGCGAGATACTGACTTTGGTTCATGGAGAGACTGGACATGGGAATATATCGAAGAATAAGGGTAGGCTTAGTATGGTAAATAGAGAGATTAACTTTTCATTGTGGTTAGATTTTATTGAACGTGATTATTTAAAAAATGAGTTTGGTAAACTATTAGAGCAGGGTATTGTCAATGGGGCAACCTCAAATCCTGCTATTTTTGCAAATGCAATTACAACGTCCCCTGCCTATGCAGAGCAGTTGGCTTCATTAGAAGGTAAGAGTGCTAAAGAGAAGTATGAAGCATTGGCAATAGAAGATATTCGAACAGCTGCACAGATGTTAAGACCTCTCTATGATAATGGTAATGATGGGTATATCTCTATCGAAGTAGACCCTTTTCTTTGTAATGATGCCAAAGGAACCATTGAAGAGGGAAAACGCCTTTTTAAAGCAATTGGAGAACCTAATGTAATGGTAAAGGTACCTGCAACACAAGCAGGGTATGAGGCGATGACTGAACTGATGGCAGAGGGGATATCTGTTAATGCTACATTAATTTTCTCTCCAAAACAGGCAACACATTGTTTCAAAGCTATGACCAAAGGGCTTCAAAAGTGCGAAGCACTTGGAACTTGCCGTGTTCAAGCAGTCATTTCTGTATTTGTTAGTCGTTTTGATAGAGCTTTGGATAGTGAGTTGGAAGCATGTGGTATAGACCCTTCTAAAACAGGTATCTACAATGCTGCAAAAATTTATAATATGATTGAGGGGAATGAGATTCCTAACATTAGAGCACTTTTTGCCAGTACAGGTGTCAAAGGAGATGCTCTTCCTGCGAATCATTATATTAAAGAATTAATGGCTTCTCACTCTGTAAATACTGCACCACTATCAACTATTGAGGCACATCTAAAAGCATCTCCAGAGATGAGTAGAGAGGTTTTACCTCTTGATGATACACTTCTTAATGGCTACTTTATAAATTTAGAAGATAATGGATTTAACATGGAGGAGATTTACAAACAGCTTCTTCAAGATGGGTTAGTGGCTTTTGAAGAGTCTTTCAATGATATGTTGGTTAAAATTAAATAGCCTCCTACTTAAAGATGGTTTAGTCTCTAAATCATCTTTGTAAACTTTTTTCCATATTAATTAAAAAACTTCTGATATAATTTAATAAAAAATTAATAAAGTTATAATATATGGAAAAAAAACTACAATTCTATCTCAAAAATCTTATTCATAATAGTGGCAGTGATTTACATTTAAAGTCAGGAGCTATTATTCGTTTGCGGGTCAATGGAGACCTCTTGAAACTTGGAAATAAAAAAATTACGCATGAAGAGTTAGATGGTATTGCTCAAGCTATTTTAACTGAAGAGCAGTATGAAGTACTCACAACAATAAAAGAGCTTGATGCTACTTATGTTTTAGATGAGAATAATCGTTTTCGTTTGAACTTTTTTTATCAAATGGATGGTCTATCTGCTGTTCTTCGGATTATTCCTGTTAAAATTTTAACTCTAGAAGAGTTACAACTCCCCTCTATTATTACAGAACTATCGAATCTGCATAGAGGGCTTATTTTGGTTACAGGGGTTACAGGAAGTGGAAAGTCTACGACACTTGCAGCGATGCTAAATCACATTAATAGTACTCGAAAAAAACATATTATTACAGTCGAAGACCCTGTGGAGTTTGTACACCAAGACAAAGAGTCATTAATTTCTCAAAGGGGTGTAGGACAAGATACTCTTTCGTTTTCAAATGCTTTAAAAGGGGCATTACGAGAGGATCCAGATATTATTTTAGTGGGAGAAATGAGAGATCTAGAGACCATTGAAATTGCACTACATGCTGCCAACACAGGTCACTTGGTCTTCTCTACACTACATACACTTGATGCAAAAGAGACCATTAATAGGGTTATTGGAATGTTCCCTAAAGAGGAGCAAAATCGTATTAGAATTACACTCGCTTCTGTATTGGGTGGTGTGGTTTCTCAGCGTTTGGTTAAAACAGTTGATGGGAAAAGAGCTGCCGCTGTTGAGGTAATGAAAATGACACCTAGAATATCTGAATTAATAGAACAAAATCGTGACTATGAGATTTTAGATACAATTGAAGAGGGAAAAGCTATTTATGGTTCTCAATCCTTTGATCAAGCTTTACTTTCTCTCTTTTATCAAAAGAAAATAGATGAAGATGTGGTGTTAGAACATGCCACAAACCCTTCTGATATGAAGCTTAAATTACAAGGAGTTGGTCTTGAAGAGAAAGAGCATGCTCGTGGTGGTAAAAATCAAGTAATGGAGGATGTTTTTGATTTAAAGATAGAAGAAGAGGAGAGTCTATAATACTTTACTTATTTAATTTTTTATAATATAATTAAACAATTAATAGTAAAGGTTTTGTAGATGAAGAGTATTCATGTAATTATTGGAGGTTTTCTTGCTTCAATTTTTCTCATTTTTTTATGTATATCTGTGAATGCAGAGAAATATTATATTGAGTTAGGATTAGGAGAGCAAGTAGAGAGGTCCCATAACTCAATGAACCCTTCACTTCCTTTTGTCTCCGAGGCTAATTCTAATGTAGAGAGTATTAAAGAAGAGATTGAGATGGTCTCTCTTGGGGGGAATCTAACAGAAAGTAAAAAAGAGATTTCTCTATTGAAAGAGAGCAATAATACTATTGCTTATAAAACTCAAGAGAGTATTGAAACAGAAGAGAATCGAACAGTTGTTCTAAATGATAAAAATATGTCTATGGAGGAAAATATCTCCAAAATAGTTAAAATAGCTCCAATAGAAACATCTTTGGGACTGATAGAGAGAGGTAGTTTTAAATATGAAATGAACAAAAGTAATAATGAAACAAATCTATCCTCTGATACTCCTCTCGATAAAGAGGAAAATCTTCAAGAGAAAGTATCTCAGTTGTTAAAAAAAGAGAGGGTTACCTTTGCTAAGAATAGTGGTAAAATTAGACTTTCTGGAAAAAAAGTTTTAGATAAAATTGCAAAGCTTCTTCATAATAAAAAAAATATTAAGATTGAGATAGAGGGGCATACTGATGCAGGAGGACGAAAAAAAATTAATCAAAAGATTAGTCAAATGCGTGCAAATCGAGTACGAAAATATCTTATTAAAAAGGGAGTTTTATCTAAAAATATCAAGGCAAAAGGTTGGGGCGAGAGTAAACTTCTTTTTCCTAAAAAACCATATAACTATTTGAACAGACGAGTTGAAATTTATATAAAAAAGGAGGAGAAGTAATGCTAGAATTGATGATTAAAATGGTTTTATGTTTGGTTTTAGCTCTTGTTTTGGGCTTTATAGTAGGATGGTTACTTTCAAAACTTTCTGTAAAAAAGAGGCATGAGTTAGAGATTTCAAAAGTGAAAGAGCTTTTATCTTCAAAAAGTGAAGAGTTAGAGAGGGAAGAGAATGGTCGAAAAGAGAAAGAGAAGGCTTTGAATGAGACTGTCTTAGAGAATGAAAATATTAAAATAGAGTTAGATAGAAAAATTTCTCTTCTTGAAAATAAAAATAAAGAGCTTTGGAAAATACAAAAAGAGTTAAAACTTTCAGAGAAATCGTTAAAAGAGAATCTCAATGCAAAAGAGTATAACCAAGCCTTGGTCAAAGAGGTACTAAGTCTAGAGAGAGTTATTGATCAAAACCATAATGAATTAAAAGAGTTAGAAAAAGTTTTAGTTAAAGCCGAAGAGATAATAAAAAGTCGAGAAGATATGGTTGCTCAATTAGAGAAAGAGTTAAAAGATAGTTATAGTAGCGAGGATATGGAAGAGTTAATCATTACTAAAGATCAATTGGTTCATATTGAAAATCAACTATTAGAGTACCAAAATGAGATTAAGGAGTTAAAAGAGAAGGCTTCAAAAGTGGAAGGAAGCAATAAAGAGGAGCAGACTTCTGAAAAAAAAGAGTTACCTGATGAGTTGGATGACTCGGCTATAGTGAAGCTTTTTGGAGATACGTATAAAAAGATAATTAAACCTTAATTGTATTTAGATATAATTCGCCCCTAATTTTAATTATTAAGGACAAACATGTTAGAAGGTATTACTAGAGAGAGTATCGGAACAGGTTCTGCAAAGAAACTAAGAAGAGATGGTTATCTAACAGCTAACATCTATGCAAATGGTGTAGAGAATATTCAAGCTGCGTTTAAAAGAGGAGATTTCTCTAAAGCTGTGAGAAAAAAAGAGGAGTTATCTTTTCCTGTAAGTGTAGATGGAAAAGAGATAAAAGTTGTTATTCAAGAGTACCAACTACACCCAGTTTATGGAGATGTTGTCCATGTTGACTTAAGAGCTACTGTTCCTGGTCAAGTAACTAATTATCTTGTACCTGTTAGAACAACAGGTTTGGCTAAAGGTATTAAAAATAAGGGTGTTCTTCAGATTCAAAAGAAGAGACTTAAAGTAAGAGGGGCTATTGAAAATATTCCTGCAAACTTTACACTAGATGTTTCTGATCTTGATAGAGATGATTCTATTCTTATTAGAGATATGGAGGCACCATCAGAGTGTAGACTAATGGACAGAGCGGATGTTGCTGTTGTTGGTGTTATTAAAGCTAAGTAAGCTATCTTATGTTGTTAATTGTAGGACTGGGTAATCCAGGGAAGCAATACGAATATACACGACATAATATTGGTTTCAGAGTTGTAGACAAGCTTGTCTCTGACTCTGGAGCTAGAAATATTACTAAAAGCTCTTTTCAGGGTGAACTTTTCAAATCTTCAAATATCATTTTCTTAAAACCTACCACCTTTATGAATCTTTCAGGAAATTCAGTACAAATTGTTAAAAACTTTTATAAAATAGAGCTAGAAGATATTATTGTAATTCATGATGATATAGATTTACCATTCTCTGCTTTGCGTTTTAAAAATGGTGGTGGACATGGTGGACATAATGGATTACGTTCTATTGATGCTATGATTGGAAAAGAGTACAGTCGTGTACGAATGGGTGTAGGAAAACCTCAATATAAATCTCAAGTTGCAGACTATGTCTTAAATGATTTTTCAGAGGAAGAGTGTAACATTTTAGAAAAATGGATTGGGCATACAGCTCATGCAGTAGATGAGTTACAGAGGAAAACATTAAATGAAGTTAAGTCTCGATACTCTTTAAAATCGTTTGAAGGATAGGTAGATGTTTTTTAGATATGTAGCTTTTCACTATCTAAAAAATATGTTGATTATTTTATTGGGACTCTCTGGTATTTTTACAGGGTTAGACTATCTTATGAATGGTTCAGGACTTCCCTCTTTTAATATTAAAGTACTTTATGCTTTTTCACGTTGGGAAGAGGCAATTAATCTTTTATATCCCTTGGCAATTATTTTTGGTGGTGTTTGGACAAAAATTTCTTTTATAAAGCAGAATGTTATTGGCTCCTTTTATGCTTTGGGGGTAACACGTAGAGAGTTTTTTAAGCCTTTTCTTATTATAGGATTATTGGTCTATTTTGTAGTAGTGGGATTAAACTTTACTGCCTTTGCCAAGAGTAATGACCGTGCAGATATGCTAAAGAAGCATGAATACTCTTTACGTAAAACAGAAGATCTTTTTTTTAAATATAGCAATAAATATAGTAATAACTTTATCTATATAGGAACACTACTTCCCGAGTTATACAAATTGGAAAACCTTACTATTTTTAGGATGAAAAATCACAAAGTTTATGAAACATTAACTGCAAAAGAGGCTTGGTTTAATATTCATGAGTGGGTAGCCTCAGATGTAACAAAAAAAACCAAAATAACTACACCCGAGGGGATTAAGCTTAAAATTGAAAAAATTCCTGTACTTTTTACACTTCAAGATTATGAACCCAAAATTTTAAAATCTATATACTCTGACCAGCAGTTAACACTTACCGAGAGTTTAAAAGCAAAAACACTACTTGATGCACAAGGGTTAGGAACGGGTGTTATTCGTAGTGATATTTATAGTAAAGTGATTACGCCACTCTTTTCGATTGCTCTGCTTATGATATTGATATTTAGGTTCCCTTTTCATGCAAGATATATGAATATTGCTACAACAACTATGCAAGCATTAGGTGGAACTCTATTTATTTGGGGGATTCTTTTTGCACTTCAACGTATGGGAATGAATGGAACGGTTAATCCCGAACTGGTCATTATCTTACCAGTATTATTATTATGGGCATATGCTATTTATACATGGATAAAAGCAGATAGTAGAATATAGTTTATAGTTAGAAGAAGAGAAAAAGCTTTTAAGCTTTTTTACTCTCTCCTGCAAAAGGCATTAAGGCACTAGCCCAAGTTAATCCTCCACCAAAGGTATCTAAAAGCATTAGCTCCCCTTGTTTTAATCGTCCTGATTCATAAATATCATTAATTGCCATAGGAATAGATGCTGCAGAGGTATTTCCATACTTTCCAACAGTAACTACTACTTGTTCCTCTTTCATTTTTAAAGAGTCTCCTACCGCCTTGATAATTCTATAGTTTGCTTGGTGTGGAATAAAATGTGGGATATCTTCAGAGTTAATCTTGTTTTTTGCTAAAATATCTTTAACATCTTTTGTTAATGTTTTTACTGCTAATTTGAAGGTTTCATTTCCCTTCATTTGAACAAAGTTTAACCCTTGCTCAATCACTTGCTGAGAGACTGGATTGACACAACCCGGAGCAGGGGTTACTAGAAAATCAGAATATGAGCCATCTGCTGATGCATGGACATCAATAAACGCTTCTGACTTATCTTCTGTTGCAGAGATAACTGCTGCACCCGCACCATCTCCAAAGAGAATACAAGTTGTTCTATCTGTATAGTCAACAATTGAAGAGAATTTCTCTGCACCTATAATTAGAACATGCTTTTTCATACCAGATTCAATAAATGCTTTTGCAACAGAGATAGCATATACAAAACCACTGCATGCCGCAGAGATATCAAATGCTTGAACGTTTTTAATGCCCAATTTATCAGATATAATACATGATGTTGCAGGCATATTAAAGTAGTCAGGGGTAACCGTTGCACAGACAACCAAATCGATATCTGAATTTTTTAATCCAGCTCTTTGAATAGCTATTTTAGAAGCTTTTGTCGCCATGTCACTAGTATACTCATCTGTTGAGGCAATTCGTCTCTCACTGATTCCTGTACGTTTTAAAATCCACTCATCACTGGTATCTACCATTTTTTCTAAGTCGGCATTGCTTAATACTTTAGAGGGAACATATGCCCCAATAGAATGAAATTTCGCGTACATTATCTACCTTGAATATTATTTGTAATTATTGTTTTTTACTGAGTAGCTCTTCAATCGCACTATTCACATTAGATTCGTTATATGTGATAGCTTGAAAGATAGCATTTTTAATTGCTTTTGCGTTACTTTTTCCGTGTGATATAATAGCACAACCTTTGACACCAAGTAAAGGGGCACCACCATATTCAGCGTAATCTACTTTCTCTTTCAGTTTTTTAAACACTTTCTTTTTCATCATAAAAGCCCCAATTTTAGCAGGGATAGATTTCCGAATTTGTGTTTTCATTAAATCAAAAACTGTTGATACTACACCTTCACTGGCTTTAAGAACAATGTTTCCTGTATATCCGTCGCAGACAACTACATCAACACTGCCATTAAAAATATCAGAACCTTCAACATTCCCCTTAAATCCAGGAACATCTTTCATCATCTTAAATGCTTCTTTTGTTAGAGCGTTTCCTTTGCTGTCCTCTTCTCCATTAGAGAGAAGTCCTACAGAAGGGTTGCTTAGTCCTAAAAGTTTTTGAGCATATACTTCACCCATAATAGCAAACTCATAAAGATTTTTTGCTGTACAGTCTGTTACTGCTCCTACATCTAAAAGTAGTGTTTTTGCAGTGAGTGATTTATTGGGCATAATGGTTGCAAGTGCTGGTTTGGAAATACCAGGTAATCTTCCAATCCTAAGAGTTGCTAGAGTCATAGTGGCTCCACTATGTCCTGCTGATACTACACCATCTGCTCTTCCGTCCCTAACCAACTCAACGGCTTTATAGATAGAGGACTCTTTTCTCTTTAGAGCTTGTGTTGCTTGATCGCTCATTGAGACAACATCAGAAGCCTGAACAATCTCTACTTTATTAAGATAATATTGGGGAAGGAATGAGATTATCTGTTCTCTATCTCCTACAAGAATAGGAAGAAATTTTTTTTTATCTAGAGCTTGAATGACACCCTCTATAATAGGTTCGGGACCAAAGTCCCCACCCATTGCATCAATAGCAATTCTAATCATCAGAACTACTTACTACGCTTTTGATGTATTGTATTCGCCAGTTGTCATGTTCATGTGATGAGGCATTCTCCATGTACCATCTGCATCTTTTACAGGTCTTGGTAATGTCAATTTATAGTGAGTTCTTCTCTTTGCTGATCTTGTTTTTGAAACAC
>Ga0256827_10000324_pt1 | contig 28851 bp, 35 predicted proteins | sample CV84metaG_FD_185977 | JGI IMG/M metagenome (GOLD analysis project Ga0256827, IMG submission 185977) | Hydrothermal vent microbial communities from East Pacific Rise, Pacific Ocean - CV84 | ecosystem: Environmental > Aquatic > Marine > Hydrothermal vents | place: Pacific Ocean: East Pacific Rise...
TGAGATGGTAGAGAAAGAGATGGTACTTATTAAATTTCCAATTGAGCAGAACTTGGCTGATATTCAAGTGCTTTGTGGTGCTTATAATGGTGGAATTGTAAATGTTGGAGAGAGTATGATTATTGGCATGGTAGCTGATGAACCATGTCGAGTTAAACATTTTATTGAAGCAACCAAGCGTTATAATCCAATAGAGATTGTACGTGGTGGAGTTGTTGCAATAGAACGATAGTTATAGCAATTGGCATTGTGTTCGATAAAATCGAACCTACAGTGTCAATTCTGTTTATAATTTGTAGGTTCGATTTTATCGAACATTTAAATATTAAAAAGAATTCAATATGAAATTAACTCAAATATGCCAAGAGGTAAATCTTGAACTCCTAGGCAATGATATAGATATTACAGGACTTCATACCCTAACCGAAGCTTCCCCCTCTCAAATCTCTTTTTTTAATGATAAAAAATATACCAAACAACTCCCTACCACCCAAGCAGGAGCAGTTTTAATTGCCAAAGAGTATGCCCACTTACTACCAAATTCAACCGTTGCATTGATAACAGATGAAGCTTATTTGAAACTGGCACTAATTTCAAAGTTTTTTGCTCATAAGATAGAGACAAAAGGTGGTCATCCATCAATGGGTCAAGGGTGTGATATAGATAAACGTGTAAGATTTGGGAAAGAGGTGACTCTTGGAGATAATGTCATTATTATGGCAGGTGCTTATGTTGGTGATGGTGTAACTATTGATTCTAATACCCTTATCTATCCTAATGTTACAATCTATCATCACTCTAAAATTGGTGCTAACTGTATACTTCATTCAGGAACAGTAATTGGTTCTGACGGATATGGTTTTGCCCATACTAAAATGGGAGAGCATATTAAAATTTATCAAAATGGTAATGCTGTAATAGAAGATGATGTAGAGATAGGTGCAAATTGTGTGGTAGACCGAGCTGTTTTTGGCACAACTTATGTTAGAAGAGGTACAAAACTGGATAATCTAATTCAGATTGCTCATAATTGTGATGTTGGAGAGCATACTCTTATGGCATCACAAGTTGGTTTAGCAGGTTCAACCACGACAGGAAGAAATGTTGTAATGGGTGGACAGAGTGGAACAGCAGGACATCTAGATATTGGAGACTTTGTAACCATTGCAGGAAAGAGTGGTGTAACAAAATCACTTCCAAGTGGAAAAACTTATGCAGGTTTTCCTGCTATTGACCATAGACTTTGGTTAAAAATACAGGCAAAAATCTCTGCTTTAATAAAGAGATAATCTGATATTATTCGTAAACAAAATAATAATTATAATAAGGAATTAAAATGGCACGTGTACCAGAAGATGTAGGATGTAGTAACGAGAAGTGTGTAGAAGCACCAAATTGTCAAAGAACAGTGATTTTTGAAAATGGAACAGCAAGAGAAGTTGCAAGTTTTGGAGGAACAGAAGCAAAAGGTTGTGGTAAGTTTCTTCCTAAAAAAGAGAAATAGAGTTGACTTTTGTCAACTCTATATTAAGCGTTTAATTACAAAATAGAACTCTTTTAAAAAGTAAAATAGCCCTAAAAAGCTAATGGTAAAAAGAAGCCATGTTGGAAGATGCTTGAGTAGATAGTTAAAGAGAGAGTTTAGGTTTCCTTTGTAACCTGTTTTTAATAGATTTACTCTATCTCCCATCCGTAACATAAATTTCCCCTCTCCCATTTTGCTCATTGCTTTTAATCCATCTTCTCCATAGGTTGATGCGTATAGAATGTTTTTATTGGAAGCATTGGATAGTTTTTTACTGAATAGGAGTGCTTTCCCATTACTTATTTTAAGTAAAATAGGACTTTTACTCTTAAATCTAGAGCTAAACTTGGTAAGATTCTCTAAATCTTTAAAGCTTTTTGTATTTTTTAAAAGTGCCAATGTTTGAGTTAACCCAAGCTTTTGATAAAGTTTGTTTATAGGTGTTAATAACGCTTCTACTTTTTTTAGAGAGTAGCTCTGTTTCGCTAGTTTTGCTTGTTGTACCAAGCTATTACTTAGCCATAAAGGAAGTTTATTGGCTCGTTTGGCATATTTTAAAACAGATATAGATGTTTTTATAGGAGCTGTTGCACCCAAAGTATAAATTGTTGAGACTGTAGCAATAAGACCCAAAGAGGAGAGAGCTACAACAACCTTATCTACCTTTTTATCATCATAATAGTGCGTACCCTCTATGGATAAATCACGAATATCTCCAATAACTAAAAAATCTGAAGCAATGGCAGAGGCTTTTCCTATATCTTCATCAGATTTTCCATTTACTATGCCCTCAATTAACTTTTCTCCTTGATACTTATAGCTATTACGTTTCTCTTGAATCTCTTGAAGCAGTTTTCTGCTTTCAGGATTTTTTTTGACATAAGGATAGGTTATAAAATAACTAAGGTAGGCATCTGCTTGGGCATATTTTTTCTCTTTTATAAGCTCTTTTGTATGGGGGAGGGGGTCTGTTTGTGTTAGTGTTCTAATATCAAACACTTTTCTCTCTTGCAGAAGAAGCAGAGAGAGAGAAATAAGTAGGAGTACTCCAATATATACAATAGGTTTATATAAAAATTTCATCCAAAATCGTATTAACGTAATCATTGGCTTTAAAAGTAATGAGGTCATCGGGTTGTTCCCCTGTTCCTATATAATAGATTGGCATTTGGAGTTCATCTGCTATTGAAAGGACTGAACCACCTTTAGCCGTTCCATCTAGTTTTGTGATAATTATACCATCTATACCTATAAGTTCGTTAAAAACTTTTGCTTGATTAATGCTTGAACTTCCTTGCGTTCCATCCAAAATAAGCATTTTTCTATGAGGTGCATTAGGTAGAGCTTTATTTGCAATTCTAACCATTTTTTTAAGCTCTTCACCCAAATTTGTCTGTGTATGGAGTCTTCCTGCTGTATCAATAAGAACATGGTCTATATTTTTTGCCAATGCTGATGATATGGTGTCATAGACTACAGCCGAGGGGTCATGTCCTTGTTGAGTAGAGATAATTGGAACATTTAACTTGTTTGCCCAACGTGTTAGTTGCTCTATAGCTGCTGCTCTAAATGTATCGGCTGCTCCCAATACTACTGAACGACCATTTTTCTGTTGCATTCGTGCTAATTTTGCAATGGTGGTTGTTTTTCCTGCTCCATTAACACCAATAATCATATCTACAAATGGAGTAGCATCTGCTTCTCTTTTCCAATCTGCTTTGTATTGAAAGACAGATATAAGTGCATTATAGGCGTTGCCTCTATCAATATTGGTTGGCATATCTTCTAAGAATTTTTCAACCAAAGTATAGTTGACATCTGCTTCTAAGAGAATATCTTCAAACTCTTCATGGGTTATCTTTTTTTTCTTTTTGGGTGCTACCTCTTTGATAGCATCATTTGTCTTTCCAAAAACTCTTTTTAATATGTTAAACATTCTGTTATTGACCTTTTTTTATCTTAATTAATAGTTGTTCTATATCGCTCTCTATCATCTCTTCGGGCATACTACCCTCATAATGGGTAAAATATTTTCCTTTAAAGAAAAGAATCATCAGAGGCATGGGGAAATCTTCTGCCAATCTTAATTTTGGAGTAATCATTTTAGCAAAATTTAAATTACTTTGTTGATTTATAGAGATAAAGAAGAGTGCTTTTTCTGAAATAATAAATTTTTTTAGAGCTTCTCTCTTAATATCATCATGTACCAATGCTCCAAGAATAAACAGATGCTCTTTAAACTTTTTTTGAAGATTGCTTAGATGTGGAATTTGACCTCGACATGGAGGACACCATGTTGAAAAAAGTGTAATCATAATAATGGGTTGTTTTATATTACTAAAGCTATAAATATCATCTTTCATTTTTATGGTTGATGCTTGTTTCTGTAAGTTTTCAAATGTAAATTTATACTCTTTAGAGGGAGTTGATTTTATAGTATTGATTTTATTTTGAGAACTATCTGTTTTCAAAGTATTTTTTTCATGATTTGTTATAGATAAACTCTTTTGAGAACTTATAGATTCATCGTTACAAGAAGTAAATAGAACCGTGAGCATTAGAAATAGATAAAATTTGTGTTTCATTATTAAATATAGTCTTTTATTAAGTAATTTTTGGTGATTATATCAAAAAAATATAAAGTAGCAGATGATGGATAAACAAAAATTTAGAAAGAGATGTCTAGAGGAACTTAGAAGAAAAAAAAAGGTTAATCGTTATAAACTGGATAAGATGGTAGAGAAACAGCTCTTGTCGTTAATTAAAAATCGGGCTTCACGGGTTATAATGCTTTATATTCCTTTGAAAACTGAAGTTAATATCTTTAGTTTAATAACTTTGTTACGAAAAGAGAAGAAGATAGTTTTAGTTCCATTTATGGAAGGTAAAAGCTTTAGCTTGGTAAAATATAGGTTGCCTTTAAAAATAAAAAAATTTGGTGTAAAAGAACCTAAGAATTCTAATAAATATATTAAAAAAATAGATTTAGCAATAGTCCCTGTATTAGGGATAGATAGTACATTACGACGTATAGGGTTTGGAAAAGGATTTTATGACAGATTCTTTGAAAAAAATAGTAAAAAGATTAAAGAAATCATATTTGTTGGAAGAGAATATTGTATTAGTTCTGAAATTATAACAGAGAGTCATGATGTTAAGGGTTGTGGGTACTTTACACCTAAAAATAGTTTTTTAAATCAAAAAATGAGGATTTAGGCTCCTTAAATAGGAGAAAATATGATAGAAAATATATCAATATATATTATTTTTATGCTTTTAGGTATAGGGATTACCTATATCTTTATGCGTAATGAAAACAAGAAACAGTTTAAACATTTGGAGGCTGAAGCAAAAGCGAAAGCATCAGCCATAGAGTATGAAGCAGAACACCTTTTACACGAAGCACAAGTCAAAATTAAAGAGGAAGAGATTCTTTTAGATAAAAAGTTTCAAGATAAAGTATTAGAGGTGACCAAACAGAGAACAGAATTAGATTTAGAGCGTAAATCTTTACGCCAAAAAGAGAAAGAATTATTTAAAAATAAAAAAAATATAGAAAAAAAAGAGAGCTATTTAGAGTTTCTTGAAGAGGAAAAAAAAGAAGAGAGAGAGATTTTAATAGAGTTGCTTTCTAAAAGTGCAGGTTTAACGAAGGATGAAGCTAAAAAGTATCTTTTGGAACAAATTTTAGAAGAGTCTAAATTAGAGTTGGCATTAAGTGTTAGAAAACAAGAGAAAATAGCAGAACAAGAGTCAAAAAAGAGAGCAAATTATATTTTATCCCAAGCTGTTACCCGTTATGCAGGTGAGTTTGCAGGTGAACGACTTATTAATATTGTGAACCTTCCAAGTGATGAGCATAAAGGTCGTATTATTGGTAAAGAGGGTCGTAATATTAAGAGTCTTGAGCAACTTTTGGGTGTTGATATTATTATTGATGAAACGCCTGGTGTTATTATTGTCTCTAACTTTAATCTCTATCGACGTGCAATTGCAACAAGAACCATTGAGTTACTCATTAAAGATGGACGAATTCATCCTGGAAGAATAGAGCAAGTTCATGCTAAAGTTAAAGAGGAGTTTGAACAGAAAATTTTAGAGGATGGTGAAAATATTGTTATAGAGTTGGGTCTTTTACCAATGCACGAAGAGCTAATGAAACTTTTGGGACGATTGAAATATCGTGCAAGTTATGGACAAAATGCCTTGGCTCATACCCTAGAGGTTGCTAAATTGGCTGCTATTATGGCAGTAGAGATGGGTGGTGATGAGAGACTGGCTTTAAGGGCAGGGCTTCTACATGATATAGGTAAAGCTTTAACTCAAGAGCATGGTGGAAATCATATTGATTTGGGTGTTGAAATTTGTCAACGCTACGATGAACATCCTACTGTTATTAATGCAATTTATGCACACCACGGTCATGAAGAGCCTGATGGTGTAGAGAGTGCAGCTGTTTGTGCAGCAGATGTATTGAGTGCAACTCGACCAGGAGCAAGACGAGAAGTTTTAGAGAGTTTTGTCAAGAGAGTTAAAGATATTGAATCGATTGCACTTTCAAAAAAAGGGGTGATTGATGCCTTTGCTATTAATGCAGGGAGAGAGATTCGTATTTTTGTTGATGCAGGTAAAATTGATGATGCCAATGTCTATTTATTGTCTAAAGAGATTGCAAAAGAGATAGAGAATAAGGTACAATACCCTGGCGAAATCAAGGTTAATGTGATTCGCGAAAAAAGAGAAATTCAATACGCAAGGTAGAATGATGGCTAACTGTGGGGATATTAAAGCTCATATGAGAATGGAAGAGCGTTATGAAACGTTGAGTCTTATTTTTGAAGACAATAAAAACTTATGTGATGAGGTTAAAGGTGCGATTGATAAAGTAAAGGATGAGACAGGGATGACTCCTTTTATTTTTGAAAAAATTTCTAACGATAGACCAGATTTACATGGAATTTATATAGAGTTTCATGATGATATACATAGAGTAGGTGGAGGTTTTTTTACAAAACTTCTTAATGAATTAAATATTGATAAATGTGAGGCTGATATATGAAAAAAGGATTATTACCATTTTTTTTAGTGTTGTTTATGACACTGACTGGATGTAATGCAAAAGATACAAATGTAACAATGGAGAGTACTCCTGTAAAGGGTACAAATAGTGATACAAAATCAGAGACTTTGGTTGTTTTACAGACAAATCAAGGTGATATTACGCTTAAAATGTTTCCAAAAGTAGCTCCTTTAGCTGTAGAAAATTTTGTAACACATGCTAAAAATGGTTACTATAATGGTTTGATTTTTCATAGAGTTATTAAAGATTTTATGATTCAAGGTGGAGATCCAACAGGAAAAGGGACAGGTGGTACATCTATTTGGAACAAAGAGTTTGTTAATGAACATGCACCCAATGTCGTATTTGATAGACCATTTCTTTTAGCAATGGCAAATCATGGACCAAATACCAATGGTAGTCAATTTTTTATTACAACCAAAGCAACTCCTTTTTTAAATGGAGGATACACAATTTTTGGTGAAGTTGTTTCAGGTCAAGAGAGTGTTAGAAAAATAGAAAATACAAAAACAGCCAGAGCAGATAGACCTGTACAAGAACAGAAAATTTTAAAGGCTATTGTTAAATAGTAATGCAGAAAAAAATAGACCTTAATCATTTACGTCAAGAGAGATTGAAATCTCTTGAATGGAAAAACATAAAACCTTATTGGGAGGCAATTTTAGCCCTTCCTACACCTCAAAATATAGAAGTCAAACTTGGTGATACCATAGAAATATTAACAAATGGATTAACCAAAGAGGATGAACAACATATTTATGACAGTGCTAAAATTATGCATCCTTGGAGAAAAGGCCCTTTCCAAGTATCTGAAACATTTATTGATAGTGAATGGAAAAGTAACTTAAAATATAATTTATTACGTCCTCATTTTAATCTGAAAGATAAAATTGTAGGTGATATAGGTTGTAATAATGGCTATTATCTATTTAAGATGATGGAGGATGAACCAAGAAAATTAATTGGCTTTGATCCCTCTACTGTAACCTATTGTCAATTTAAGTTTTTAGACCATTTTATAGATAGTGGTATTACTTATGAGCTTTTAGGTATTGAGCATGTTGAATTTTATGAGCATAAGTTTGATATACTATTTTGCTTAGGGGTTCTTTACCATCGTGCAGACCCTATTGGAATGTTGAAATCTCTTTTTAAAGGTCTTAATGATGGTGGAGAGTTGATTTTGGATACCTTTATGATTGATGGAGAAGAGGATGTCTGTTTAACCCCTCGTGACCGTTACTCTAAATTGAGAAATATCTACTTTATCCCTACTGTATCCGCTTTAAAAAATTGGTGTTATAGAGCAGGTTTTAATGAGATAGAAGTTTTGGCTATTGTTAAAACAGAATCAGAAGAGCAACGGAAAACAGAGTGGATTAATACCCAATCTTTAGATGATTTCCTTGATAAAAATGACCAAAATAAAACGATAGAAGGTTATCCAGCTCCTAAAAGAGTATACATAAAGGCTAAAAAACTAAAGAAAATAGACTAAATGGTAAATTTATTTTCAAATGAGTAAAAAATAAGGTATAATTAAAGTAATATAAGTTAATTCGATTGACTTTAAAAAAGTATAATTAAAAATATTAAAAAATTATCTTATTTTTAAATAAGGATTATTTTGATATAACTTTTGAATATATATAGATTAGGATAATAATGAGAATATTAACCATTGGTTTTGATGATGAGTTCATAAAAGAGTTAGAGAATGAACTTGCAAAATATTTTATTTGTATTGTCGATAGTGCAAGGGATTTATATGATGCAACAAACTTTACAGATTTTAGACACTATGAACTTATCATTATCATAGATGAAGGAGAACGCTATACCTTGGAAAAGTATAGTAATGAAGTAAAGAAGAAAAAAAGAGAGACAAAAATTATTGTCTTGACGGATGATATTGATAATCAAATTCCACTTTTTTCTTTAGGTGTTGATGATGTACTTATTAATCATATTGATTCTGCAGAGCTTATAGCTGTAAGGGTATTGTCCAATATGAGAAAGCTTTTTGGTACACAGATTGATGTTGGTAAATTGGTGATAGATATTGCCAATAAAAAGATAGAGTATGATGATAAAATTGTATCTTTAAATGGAAAAACCTTTGATATTTTGGCTTACTTAGCATTAAGAGAAGAGCGGGTATTTTCAAAAGATGAGATAATTAATGCACTTTGGGAAGAACCAGAGTATGTTAGTGATAATACTGTTGAAGTTGCTATTAACCAAATTAGAAAAAGATTGAAAAGTATTTTAGGGTTTCAAGTAATTCATACAGTGAGAAGAAGAGGATATAAGTTCTCTTATGAGAAGTAGAGACAAGGCATACCTTGTCTTTCTACCGTTACAAGTTATTCTTTACATAATTTAACCACATTGCCATTCCCTTTTGCTCTTGTTTTAGAGTAGTACTCATCCCATGACCTGGATAAACGGTAAAATCTTTTTTAATTTTCATCGCTTTTTCTAAACTTTTAGCCATCTCTTGACCTGAAGAGAATGGAAAATCCCAACGTCCTATAGATTGTTGAAATAAAAAGTCACCTGAAAACCATACATCTTCTATCTCTATAATTGAGTTTCCTGGAGTATGCCCTGCAAAGTGACGATATTGAACTTTTATCCCCTCAATATCTACAAGTTCATCATCTTGAATTAAAATATCTGCTTTACTTTTTGGAGGATTTTGTCCAAGAATACATTTCTCTAGCATAAAAGCATCATTTTTATTTATATAGATAGGGATATTTAACTTTTTTTGTAATTCAGCATTTGACCATACATGATCATAGTGACCATGTGTATTTAAAATAGCAATAGGATTTGTTGTATTATTTAGTACCCATGAAGTGGCATCTATTCCTGGATCAATAATTAAATCTTTTTTATCTATTGTTACAATATAGCAGTTTGTTTGGGTCATACCCATAGGTTGAATTTTGATTTCCATATAATTTAACTCTCTTGTTCGGTTTGGTATAATGTTGCTTATGAATATATATAAAGTTTTAGAAGAAGCGATTAGAAGTGATTCTATCGAGACCAAAGAAAAACTCACACAACAATGTTTTGAGTATTGTAGCCAAAATAGATTTATATCTCTTAATGGATTCTCTCCAGTTATTTTTGATAATCCATCATATTTTAGTAAGTGTCAAATCGTAGAGCCAAAAGCACTGAAAAGTAGAAAAGATTTTGATACAAAAGAGGGGTTGGCTACCTTAATTCATGCTATTACTCATATAGAGTACTCTGCAATTGATTTGGCATTAGATGCTGTTTATCGCTTTCCCGAAATGCCACAAGCTTATAAAGTAGATTGGTTAGAGGTGGCAATAGATGAGATACGACACTATAAAATGCTTAATGAGTTGTTGGTTGAATTGGGATTTACTTATGGAGATTTTCCTGTTCATTGTGGACTTTTTGATGCGTCTGTACATACAGCAAAGAATAGTTTAGATAGAATGGCAATTATTCCTCGATATTATGAAGCAAGTGGACTTGATGTAAATCCTCAAATTATTAAAAAGTTGGATAATAAACGTAAACTTCCAATGGTTAAGAGATTAATTGATGCTCTTAATATCATCTATAAAGAAGAGATTTCTCATGTTTATAAAGGAGATAAATGGTTTAAATATCTTTGTGATAAGCAAGATTTAGATTATTCTGTTTATTTTAAAATTTTAGATAAGTATAAACTTTTAAGTAAATATCGTCCTCATGTAAATGTAAATGCAAGGCAAGAGGCTGGATTTTCCTGTTCTGAGTTAAAGAAATTGGGGGATGTAGAGTGTTTTTGAATAGATAATAACAAAAACTATTAAAATTAATTTTTATTAACATGAAATTTAATTAAAATATAGTATACTAAACGTTGGATAAAAAATAAATAAAGTGAAATAATATGCAAAATAAAATAGAGTTTTTTAAACCATCGATTCAAGATAATACAAAGCAATATATAGATGAGGTTCTGACATTTTCTGATAATCAAAAAGTTGAAAAGTTAGAGAACTCATTTAGAGAGTTTATCGGTTGTGATCATGCAATTGCAACCACTAGTGGAACATCTGCTTTACATTTAGCTATGTGTGCATTGGATTTTAAAAGAGGGGATAAAGTTATCTGTAGTATTAATGTTTTCCCTTCTGTTCCACAAGCAGTTAGGCATTTTGATGCTGAACCAATTTTTGTAGATATTGAGAGTAAAAATTACAATATTGATTTAAAAAAATTGGAGACTTCCTTAAAGAAAAATCAAAGTAAAAAGTTAAAAGCCATTATTATTAACCATATGGCAGGAGTTATTCTTGATTTAGAAAAAGTTTATGCTTTAGCAAAAGAGTACAAAGTTAAAGTAATAGAAGATGCCTCTAATGCAATGGGTGCAAAGTATAATGGAAACTACATTGGAAACAGTGGTGCAGACATTACTATTTTTTCTTTTGCTCCACACTTATGTAACTCATTGGTTAATGCTGGTATGTTGGTTACTAATGATAAAAAGATATATGAACGCGCACAGCTTTTAGGTTTTCATGGTATGAAGGGTCGAATTTGTGATGAGTTTGGAAATGTAAATTATATTTATGATGTCGTTGATATTGGATGGAAATATGATTTAGGACAACTTGAAGCAGCTTACTGTTTGGCTGATTTTGAAGCACTTCAGAAAAAGGTACGACGAAGACAAGAGATTGCTTTAAAGTATAATGAGCTTCTTGCTGATGTTAAACATGTAAAATTACCAAATTTATCAGATACAGATATTGTAAGTCAATATATTGTTGAGATAGACAAAAACCGTGACCACTTTGTTAATGAGCTTAAAAAAGAGGGAATATCAATCTCTGTACACTATATGCCTTTACATTTAACAGAATATTATAAACAGAAGTATTCAATGAAAGTTTTTGATTACTCTGTTGCATTGGGTTGTTTTCAGCGTGTAATGTCTCTTCCTATTTATCCATCATTAACAGATCAAGAGGTTATTTCTGTGTGTGATGCTGTGAAAAAAGTGGCTTCTGCCCATATTTAATGGCTAATAAGTCAAATTTTGTCTCTTTTTTTGAGAGACTCTTTTTTAAACCTAATGGTTTTGATTGGATTTTAATTTTTGTTCTATCTCCACTCTCTCTTATTTACATGATATTTATGTTTATAAGAAGAGTTTTTAGTATAAAAAAAAATTACTCTATTCCCATTATTAGTGTGGGAAACTTAACCGTTGGAGGCAGTGGAAAGACCCCTTTTGTTATTGCTTTGGCTTCTCGTTATGATGATGTTTATATTATCTCGCGTGGTTATGGTCGTAAAAGTCAAGGTTTGGTTGAAGTGAGTCATAACGGTAAAATTTTAACTGATGTTTTTCAATCGGGAGATGAGCCGATGCTTATGGCAATATCTTTACCTACATCATCGGTTATTGTGAGTGAAAATCGTGAACTAGCCATCGAATTGGCAATATCTAATGGAGCTAAAGTCATCATCTTGGATGATGGATTCAACAGAGTTAATATTAAAAAATTTGAAATTCTTCTTTTTCCTGAAACCATTAAAAATTATATGGCTTTCCCTGCTGGTCCATTTCGTGAATTCTACTTTTCTAAACTCTTTTCCCATTTAAATTTGTATGAAAATCATGATTTTAAGAGGCTTGTTACTATTAAAAATAAAACAGAAAAAATGTTTTTAGTTACAGCTATCGCTAATCCTGATAGATTAAGAGCTTTTTTACCCTTAAATATTGTAGGTGAATTTTGGTTAGATGACCATGCTTATTTTGATGAAGTGTTAATAAAAGAGAAGATGTTAACTTTAGGTGCTACCTCTCTTTTAGTTACAGAAAAAGATGAAGTTAAAATGATGGATTTTCAGTTACCCCTTTCTGTTATGCAGTTAAAATTACAAATTAAAAATAAAATTTTAGAAAAAATAGATAATTATATTGGAGAGTACAGGGATGAAAAGTAAAATTGATGTGGTAAAGACCTTACTGGATGCGTTACCATATATAACAAAGTTTAGAGATGAGAAAATTGTTATTAAGTATGGTGGTTCTGCACAGACATCTGAAACATTAAAACAGCAATTTGCACAAGATATTGTTCTTCTTCATACGGTGGGGATAAAACCAACTATTGTTCATGGTGGTGGTAAAAGTATTACAGACTTATTGAATAGCTTGGGTGTTGATACAAAGTTTATTGATGGTCAACGGGTTACGACAAAAGAGGTTATGCGTATTGCTGAAATGGTTTTAAGTGGAGAGATAAATAAAGAGATTGTCTCTCTATTAAATAATCAAGGTGGTAATGCTATAGGTCTTTCAGGTAAAGATGCCAATTTATTAGAGGCAATTCCAAAAGATTTTGAAAATTTTGGATATACAGGTATTATTCAAAATGTAAATCCAAAAGTGGTATGTAACATGATAGATGATGGTTTTGTACCTGTCATTGCACCAATTGCTTCTGCTCCAATGATTGGTCACCCTGGATTTAATATCAATGCTGATTTTGCAGCAAGTCAAGTTGCCATTGCTTTAAAAGCCCGTAAAATAGTCTTTTTAACCGATACTCAAGGTGTTTTAAATAAAGATATGGAGCTTATTTCTACCTTGAATATTAATCAAACAAATATGCTTAAGGAAGATGGTACTATTCATGGTGGAATGCTTCCTAAAGTTGATGCGTGTATTGAGGCAGTACGCGGAGGAGTAAAAAAAGCACATATTATTGATGGTCGTGTAGAACACTCTATTCTATTAGAGATTCTAACATCATCAGGTATTGGAACATGTATTGAGTTATAAAATATTTAAGATTATATAAAATTATTTAATTATAACTTATAACTTATATAAGTTGGTTACACTTTTTTATTGAATTGATAAAAAAAGTTTATTAAAATTTGTTGTTAACTCTATTTCTTGTATACTGAATATATGAAAGAGAGTATAAAAATATTTTCCCAAGACCTTAAAAATTCATTTAAAGATTTGCTACCTATTATTATAGTTGTAGCATTCTTTCAGACATTTATTATTCAATCAATGCCTGAAAATTTGATTTCTATTGTTATTGGACTTACCATTGTTGCTGTTGGGTTGGCTCTATTTATTAGAGGGCTAGAGTTGGGTATCTTCCCTATTGGAGAAAATCTTGCCATTGACTTTGCCAAAAAAGGATCAACTTTCTGGTTATTGCTATTTGCTTTTACCATAGGATTTGCAACCACTGTTGCAGAACCAGCTTTAATTGCTATTGCAGATAAAGCTTCTATTATATCAGGAGGCTTGGTTGATGCCTTTTGGCTTAGAATGACCGTTGCTTTCTCTGTTGGCTTTGCTATTACACTTGGAACATTGCGTATTTTATTGGGACATCCAATTCAATACTACATTATTTCTGGTTATATTCTTGTTGTTTTGGTAACATTTTTTGCACCAAAAGAGATTATTGGTCTGGCTTATGATAGTGGAGGTGTAACTACATCTACTGTTACAGTTCCTCTTGTCGCAGCATTGGGTATTGGTTTGGCTTCAAGTATTAAAGGTCGTAACCCTGTTATTGATGGTTTTGGACTTATTGCGTTTGCTTCTTTGACACCAATGATATTTGTTCAAGTCTATGGGATTGTTGTTTACTCTTTAGCAGATGCTTCATCAACAGTAGCTGTTGTTTCTGAAGCTGTAACTGTAACTAAAGAGGCAGTTGAGATTCATGCTTTTTCAATAATGGATATGTTTTTAGAGCTTTTAGGAGTGATTAAAGATATTTCACCTATTTTAATTGTTATTTTCTTTTTTCAGTATATAATAATTAAAAAATCTGTACCTCATTTACCAAAAATTGTAATAGGTATTATTATGGTTATTTTGGGTTTATATGCTTTTATTGTCGGTTTAGAGATGGGACTTTTCCCTATTGGAGAGAGCATAGCCAATGACTTAACCAGTCAAGATAATAATCTACTTATCTATCTTTTTGGATTTATGATTGGTTTTTCTACTACCATGGCTGAACCAGCACTTTTAGCAATTGCTATTAAGGTTCAAGAGATTTCTGATGGTGTGATAAAGCAGAATATATTACGAATTGTGGTAGCATTAGGGGTAGCAATTGGTATTGCTTTGGGTGCTTATCGTTTGGTTCAAGGTGATCCTATTCACTATTATATTATTGTTGGATACAGTTTTGTAATTATTTTAACCTATTTTGCACCAAAACATATTATACCTATTGCTTACGATACAGGAGGGGTTACAACCTCAACCGTTACTGTACCTTTGGTTGCTGCATTGGGTATTGGATTAGCTACCAATATTGATGGACGAAATCCACTTATTGATGGATTTGGATTGATTGCATTTGCATCCCTGTTTCCGATGCTAACTGTAATGGGGTATGGTATTTACGCTGAATATAAAAGAAAAAAAATAGAGAAAGGCAGAACGTGAAATTTACAGCATTAGTCGCTATTATAGAAGATAAAGATGAAGAGGCAGCCATTGATGTAGCCAAAGAGGCTGGTGCAGGTGGAGTTACAATTATTCATGGAAAGAATATTGGTCTAGAAGAGAAAAAAGTATTTTTTGGATTAACTCTAGAAGAGAATGTGTCAGTTCTTCTTTTTATTCTTCCTCGAAAGTTATCGATGAAGGTTATGAAAGCGATACGTAAAGAGTTGAATTTAGATAGTGCTACAAATGGTGGTTTAATATTTACATTACCATTGAGTCATGTCGCAGGATTAGATACAAATGAACTACATAAGTTTGAACACGATATAAAATTAATGATATAGAGAGCTTTTTTGCTCTTTATATTATAACTCTTATATAAAAAATGTTAAAATATATTTTAAAGTATTTAAAAGGAAGATAAAATGCTAGTTGAAAATGTAATGACCCCATCTGAAAAATTGATTAAAGTTTCGCCTATGGCATCGGTACGAGAGGCTTTACGCCTAATGAGAGACCACTCAGTTCGTTCAATTATTGTAGAGAAAAGCTCTATTGATGGTGCTTATGGTTTGGTGACATTTAAAAATATTTTACAGAGTATTGTTGCAGAAGATGGTGATATTGATTTGTTAAATGTTTATGATATTGCAGCTATTCCTGCTGTTTCTGTCTCTGCAAAATTAAATGTTCAGTATGCTGCAAAGATGATGGTTAATAGAAGTATTAAACGTCTTTTAATTATAGATAATAATGAACTTCAAGGTATTTTGACAATGACAGATATTATTGAGATACTTATGGAGAGTGTAGAGTAGGTGGTTTTAACCACCTATGAAAATCAGTTTATACTTGTTTAAGGTTTAGAGACAAGACACACCTTGTCTCTGGTTATTCTATCAATAATATTTTTAGTAATGCTCTCTATCGTTTGGGTAGCATCTATTAATAGATAGGGAATATCAAGTTTCTCTAAACTCTCTTGCATATGTTTCTGTACAGAGATAAGATACTCTAATCCCCGTAACTCTATACCATCAAGTTTTTTTTCTGAAGTTCTTGTTTTTAGTGTCTCTATATCAATAATAAATAGTACAATTAAATCAGGAAAATTTCCCTCTAATGCAAATTTATTTAACTCCATTAAATATTCAAACTCAAAATCTTCATTGGCTAAAGCATAACCAATACCCGAAAGAAATCCACGATCAGATATTACCGTTTTCTCCTGATTTTTTTTAACTACCTGTTGGTAGTGTTCTGCTCTATCTGCTAGAAAAAGTAGGAGTTCGGCTCTTTTTGAAGAGAGTGAATCTGTTAATAGAATCTCTCGTGCTTTTTTTCCAAACTCCGTACCTCCAGGTTCTTTTGTTACAATTGTATTTTTTAAACTTTTAGCAACAAGTTCAATCTGTGTACTTTTTCCACAGGTATCAATACCTTCAAACAGTATATACATATTTTTTATTCCTTATTTCGTATCTTCTCTATATCATCTAAAATACAGTGAGGCACAAGATGTTCTATTTTCCCATGGAAAGGTAGTAGAGAACGAACAATAGAAGAACTAATAAAAGCGTACTCAAGACTTGGCATTAAGAAAATGGTCTCTAACTCTTTTTTTAGTGAAGAGTTGGCATAACCCATCTGAAATTCATACTCAAAGTCACTTACAGCACGTATTCCTCTAATAATAATATTTGATTCTAGCTCATCTGATAAATCAACAAGCAGAGAAGAGAAACCAATAACTTTAACATTTTTAATAAAGCGTGTTGCTTTTTTTGCCATAGCTATACGTTGTTCAACTGTAAACATAGGTTTTTTTTTAGGATTATCTGCAACAGCTACAATGATTTCATCAAACATCATTGATGCACGTGTAATAATATCTACATGTCCATTGGTAATGGGGTCAAAAGTTCCAGGGTAAATTGCTCGTCTCATTACTATCTCCATCGTTCATATAAATTGTTATCTATCCCCAAGATGTCATACCACTTTCCAATTATAAACCGTTCCATCTCTTCAATGGTTTGCGATTGAGCATAGTAGCCCATAACAGGTGGGGCGATAACTACACCAAGTTTAGCCAATTTTTCCATATTTTCTAAAGCAATGGCTGAAAATGGGAGTTCTCTTGGAGCTAAGAGTAACTTTTTTTGCTCTTTTAATGCAACAGATGCAACACGTGTAACCAAATTATCTGCAATTCCACAAGATATTTTTGCTAAAGAGTTCATACTACAAGGGATAATAGCTGTGGCATCAACTTTAAATGAACCAGAGGCTATGGATGAGGCGATATTGCTATTATTATGAAAGGTTATATTACTTTTTTCAAAATTATTAACAGTTAATGCGTTGTTGGAGGTAATAAGATGTACTTCAATATCTTTGGGAAGATATTCTATAAATTTAATGCCAAGTTCTACACCTGATGCACCTGTAATGGCTACGACTAGTTTCATTGTATTCCTATTAAGTTAGTGGGTGTTCGATAAAATTGAACCCAAATGGTATCAATTTAATAAAATTATAGGCTCTATTTTATAGAACAGAAAGAAAAAAACAAAGAAATTTAAGGAAAAAGTTAAAAGAGGAGGTGGTACCACAGGTCGGATTCGAACCGACACGCCCTAAGGCAGAAGATTTTGAGTCTACCAAGTCTACCAGTTCCATCACTGTGGCACATCCCAACATTTAAGTTGGAATGCAATTATACAGTGATAAACTTAAAGAATTGTTAAATTACATTAAATTATGCAACTGAATCTTTTAAAGACTTACCAACTTTGAATTTTACAGCATTTCTAGCTGGAATATCTACTGTTTTACCTGTTAACGGTACACGTGCTTGTCTTGCTGCTCTTTCTACTGTTGAGAACGAACCAAAACCAATAAAACTAACTGTCTTTTTTGCTTTTAAAGCCTCTGTAATCGTCTCTAGAATCGCGTTAAGTGCCTCATTTACGTCCTTTTTAGACAGTTTAGACTTTTCTGCTACAGCATCAATAAACTCTGCTTTTTTCATTAAATCATCCTTTGTAATAATTAAGTTTTATAAATTCTACAATTTTTTTTTAAAAAAAACAAGAAATTCATGGAAATCGTCTTTAAAACATATTAAAACAGCGATATTTTGGGAGTTTGACTAAAAAAATGTTATAATTTTCCAAATTTTTTAGGAGTTTTAGTGCATATACTTATTGTTATATTTTTCATTCTTTTTATATATGGTGCTTTCTCAACAATATTTCATTCTGCTGAAACCGTAGGGCAGATAGGTAAGGTTTATGGAGAGACCAATATTGAGCTTTTTGGCTATTTAGCTTATGTTAATTTATTAATACTTCTTTATCCATTATATCAAATGTATAAAAATAAAAGGCTCTTAAAAGATATAGAGTTTTATGTTGGTTGGACAATTCTTTTAATTTCATTAATACTTTTACAAACTTTATCTATAAATATTTATGAAAGTGGAACAATTGGTCTCTCTCTTTATCAATTTTTGTACCCTTATATTGGAAAAGCAGGTTTATGGCTTACTTGGTTACTCTCTATGAGTGTAGGATTAATATTAATTTTAGATGAAATTCCTAATTTTAAAGGTGTAATTGCAAAAGTAATAGAGTATAAAAATATATTTTTAGAAGAGATTACTCCTTTTTTCTCTAAAATGGAGAATCCATTTTTTGATAAAAAGAGTACAGAGAGTATGACAACAATTGTTGCACAACGAAGGGTTAGGCGAAAAGTAGAACCAAAGAGTCTAAAGCCTAAAGTACCTAAAAAAATAACCAATAAAAGCAAAAAGAGAAAGCTTCCTAAGAGTGAAGATGAAATTGTGATGCTTGAAGATAGACCAATTGATGATATTGGTAATATTGAGATTAAACCAACCCCCTTACCTAAAAAACCAAAAAAGCAAAGAAAACCTAAACAGACCCGAATGCTTGTTGAAGAGATTGAAACTCCCAAAGAAAAAAAAGCACCAATAAAAGAAGAAACTGTTAAGGAAGAGGTTGTAGAGAACAGTGTGGCATCTTTAAATATTTTAGAAGAGTTGGATCAAAATCGTCAATTGATGAATGAATTGGAAAAAGGGGAGATTGAAGCACCAGAAGATTTTATTTTACCTTATATTGATTTTTTAGAAGAAGCACCCAGTAGAAAAAGAAGAATTGATGAAGCTGAGATAGATAGAAAAGTTCATGAACTCTTAGAAAAGCTTTCTCAATTCAAAATCTCTGGAGAGGTGATGGATATATACTCTGGTCCATTGGTTACCACTTTTGAGTTTAAACCTGCTCCAAATGTAAAAGTTTCTAAGATTTTAAATCTACAAGATGACTTAGCCATGGCTCTTCGTGCAGAGACAATTCGTATTCAAGCACCCATTCCAGGTAAGAATGTGGTTGGAATAGAAATTCCAAATGATAGCTTTGAGACCATTTTTCTTCGTGATATTTTAGAGAGTGAACTCTTTTTAACTTCTAAGTCTCCACTAACCATTGCGATGGGAAAAGATATTGTTGGTAATCCATTTATAACAGATTTAAAAAAATTGCCACACCTTCTGATTGCAGGAACAACAGGCTCGGGTAAATCGGTTGGTATTAATGCCATGATTCTTTCTCTTCTCTATAGAAATGATCCTGATAATTTAAAATTGATGTTAATTGATCCAAAAATGTTGGAATTCTCTATCTATAATGATATTCCTCATCTTATTACACCTGTTATTACAGATGCAACCAAAGCTATTGTAGCATTGTCTCATATGGTTGCAGAGATGGAGAGACGCTATCAACTGATGGCAGCAAGTCGTACAAAGAATATTGATAACTATAATGAGAAAATTAAAAAGAAGGGTGGTGAGACCATGCCTTTTATTGTTGTCATTATTGATGAACTTGCTGACCTTATGATGAATGGTGGTAAAGATGTAGAGTACTCTATTGCTCGTTTGGCTCAAATGGCAAGGGCTTCAGGGATTCACTTGATTGTAGCAACCCAAAGACCAAGTGTTGATGTGGTTACAGGATTAATTAAAGCCAATCTTCCTTCCCGTTTAAGTTACAGAGTAGGGCAACGGATTGATTCAAAGGTTATTTTAGATGCTTTAGGTGCAGATAGTCTATTGGGTAAAGGGGATGCACTCTTTACACCTCCTGGAACCAATGGTTTGGTTCGTATTCATGCTCCTTGGAATTCAGAAGAGGAGATAGAAGAGATAGTTGAGTTTCTAAAAGAGCAGAGAGCTCCCGATTATGATGAACGCTATCTTGTTTCTGAAGATGGTAGCTCTTTGAATGGTACAGGTATTGTGGGTGATTTAGATGAGTTATATGACCAAGCAAAAAAGATTGTTCTTACTGATCAAAAAACATCAATCTCTTATTTACAACGAAAATTACAGATAGGATATAACCGTTCTGCAAACATTATTGAACAGTTACAAGAGATGGGTGTTCTATCTACACCAAACAATAAAGGTCAAAGAGAGATTCTTTAATTGGTAAAAAGATGACAATCTGTCATATAAATAGTATGATGAAGTGATTTTATGATATTCTATCTCTCAATTAAAAGTGGAGAGTTTAACGTGGCAGAAGAAAAATTATCACAAGTTAAAACGGCTGGTTTTGTTATTAAACCAGATGCACCAGAAATTCGCCCTGTTTATGATGAGATAAAAGAGAAATTTGAAGCTAAAGGGATTACTGTTTTATTGGTTGAACATTCAGCCAAGATGATAGGTTGTAGTGGAATATCTTTTCGTGAACTTTGTGAAAAGTCAGATTTTTTAGTCTCTTTAGGAGGGGATGGAACACTTCTCTCGTTGGTAAGAAAGAGTTATCATTATCATAAGCCTGTTCTTGGAATTAATGCAGGAACATTGGGCTTTTTGGCAGATGTTACTCTGGGTGAAGTGGATGTTTTTTTAGAAAATCTTTTGATAGGTCAATATAGAATTGATGATAGAATGATGATTGATGGATATATTCAAACAGCAGATGGTCGTAAAAATTTTTATGCTTTCAATGATGTGGTTATAACACGACCAAGTATTTCACATATGGTTAAAATTGATGCTTCTATTGATGATGAGTGGTTTAATACCTATCGAGGAGATGGTTTAATCATCTCTACACCTACAGGAGCAACAGCCTATAATCTTGCTGCAGGTGGTCCTGTAATGTACCCTTTAACCAAAGCATTTATTATGACTCCTGTAGCAGCACACTCCTTGACCCAACGTCCATTGGTTTTACCTTCAGATTTTACCATTCATCTAAGCTCTTCAAAAGATAGAGTTATTGTTATGATTGATGGTCAAGACGATTATGAGATGCAAGCAGGAGAAGTTTTGGTTATAAATGGAGCAGAGATTGGAGCAAAATTACTGCATAAAAAAGAGCGAAATTATTTTTCGGTATTAAGAGAGAAGCTCTCATGGGGTGATATTGAATAGATGATTAATAGAGTATATATAAAAAATTTAATTTTATTTGATGAGGTTGAGTTGGAGTTAGAAAAGGGTTTGGTTGTTTTATCTGGACCTTCAGGTGCAGGAAAATCACTCTTAATGAACAGTATTTTATCTACATTTGGTTATGGGGTGGCAGATGCCTCTCTTTGTGAAGTATCTATATCTAAACCATCCAAATTAAAGAGTGAATCTTTTGAATTAGAGGATGAGTTAATCTTAAAAGTATTAAAAAAAGAGAAAACTCGTTACTATTTAGATGGTCAATACATCTCAAAAAGAACATTAAATGGACTTATATCTCCTTTTATTCAGTTTTTATCTGTACGTGATAAGAGTAAATTTGAAAGTAAATATTTAATAAAACTTATAGATAATGCTTTGATTGCTAAAGATAAAAACTTTAAAAAGATGCTCAAAGAGTATAAAAAACGTTATGCCAATTACAAGATAAAGTTGGATGAACTAGAGAAAATAAAAAATGATGAATCTAAATTGGCAGAGTTAATAGAGTTTGCCAATTTTGAGATTGAGAAGATAGAGACAATTGCTCCTAAAATTGATGAAGATATAGAGTTAATAAAGATTAAACAGCAACTCTCTAAAATAGATAAGATTAATGATGCTTTAGAGGGTGCAAATAAGATATTCAAATGTGAAAAATCGATAGCTGAGCTTTATCGACTTTTAGATAAAGATGATAGTTTTTTTATTGATTCAATGAATCAATTACGTGTAGATTTTGAAGAGATAGAGTTACTTTCAGAGGAGTTAAGTGAAGTTGATATAGAGTCTGTTTTAGATAGATTAGAGAAAATTTCGGCACTTAAAAGTAGATATGGTGGGATAGAAGAGGCATTGGCTTATGCTGATTTGAAAAGAGAAGAGCTTAATGGGTATAAACATATAGAAAAAGATAAAAGTATGTTGGAGGCTTTTTTAACTATGGAGTATTCTGAATTAATGGTCTTAGCAAGTCGAATTGGTATGGAGAGAAAAAAACATGCTTTGGTTTTGGAAAAAGCATTGAAAAAATATCTGAATGAGTTAAAACTTCCTCCTATACGATTTATTTTTACTTCTCATAATTTAGATAATCTTGGACAAAACATTGTCTCAATAGATTTAAATGGTTCTTCTGCTAAAACATTAAGTGGTGGAGAGTTTAATCGTGTACGTTTGGCTTTAATGGTAGTTGCTCTAGAGGGGGTAAACGATGGAGGGGTACTAATTCTAGACGAGATAGATGCCAATGTTTCAGGAGATGAATCAATTGCTATAGCCAATATGATTGCTAAGCTTTCGACCGTTTATCAAGTTTTTGCTATTTCTCATCAAGCACATTTGGCTTCAAAGGCAAATCAACATTTATTAATATCTAAATTAAATAATATAAGTAAAGTCAAAATTTTAGATAAAAAAGGGAGAATAGAGGAAATATCACGTATTATCGGTGGAGAAAAACCAAATTTAGAAGCAATCTCTTTTGCAAAAAAGCTCTTTCTCTTAAAATAGTAACTGTTTATTTCTGATAAAATAATTTAAAAATATTAATAAAATAATTTAAGTTTAATTTTAAATGTTATATACTTCTATAACAATATAGTATAGGAGTATTTAAGATGTTTGATAATAATGAAGATGAATATATAAAAGCTACACAAGATGCACAAGTTAATGCCTACGGTCGAAAACGTGGAATGGGTTTAATGATTGTTTGGAACCTCTTTCTTTTACTCTCTTTCTCTTTTTTAGGTTATTTAGGTTTTAATTATTTAAAAAATGAGACAACTATTTTTAATGATACTTTTGTTTCTAAAACAGCTGTTATGGGTGTTAGTGAAACAAAGAGTGATAGTGAATATCTAGAAATGTTAAACAGGGTAAGTATAGAAGATATGGGTAGCTCACAAAAAGAAGATGTAAGTTTAAGTGATGCAATAGATGATGTAATTAACACTTCAACACTTCAAGATAACTCTCTCTATACACAAGCAATTTCTCAAGAGGTTGATGAAAATAAATATCATCAAAACTCTAGAGTAATTTTTGTAGAAAAGGGGGATACACTCGGTTCTATTTCTGAAAAATATTATGGAAGTTCTCTGGATTTTAATAAGATTATTGAAGCAAATGAGAAATTAAATAAAGATTCACATGTAATTCATATTGGTCAAAAATTAAATATTCCATATTAAATTGAGTATTTTAATTTTTTAAAAATTTCATAATTGTTACTAATTTTATAGATATGATTCTTTTAATCAAACAGAAAGATTAGGAGATTTAAGATGTTTAGTAAGAATAGAGATGAGTATACAGAGGCGACAGAACATGCAAGTATTAATACCCATAGTAGTAAACAGAGACAGGAGTACAGGTTGGGTATATTTAACCTGTTTTTATTAACAACTCTTGGTCTCATGGGGTATGTAAGTTTTGATTCTCTACATGAAAAGTCAAGCTTTTTTAATAAAGATAGTACTGAAAATAGTATTACAACCGATCAAGAGCTGATTAAAATTTTAGGTACAATTGACATTAATAGTGTTGCAGTAGAGGAGAAAAATAAATTTACCTCTTTAAGTTCTGCAATTGATAGTGTTGTTAATGACTCTTCTTCTGAAGATACTTCTCCTTATACACAAGCACTTTCACGTGAAATTAATAGAGAGAAAGAACGGCTGGTTATTGTTAGAAAAGGTGATACCTTAGCAAGTCTCTCTGAAGAGTATTATGGAAACTCTACGGCATATACTAAAATTTTAAAAGCCAATAAATCTTTAAGTCAAACATCTTATACTATATTTGTTGGACAAGAGTTGGTTTTACCCTACTAAATTAATTTTCTGCTAAAATTCTTCTTTAAATGAAGTAAGTTTTTAAGGAAAGTAATGATTATTGATACCCATTGTCATCTAGATGATGAAAGATATGATGCAGATATAGAAGAGGTACTCTTAAATGCGAAAGAGCAGGGAGTAGAACGTTTTATTATTCCAGGGGCAGATCCTCGGACACTAAAACGAGCAGTTGAACTCTCTGAAACCTATTCCGAGGTATATTTTGCTGTAGGGGTACACCCTTATGATGCTAAAAATTATAATAAAGATTTTTTAAAAGAGTTTGTATCTCATCCTAAATGTGTGGCTATTGGTGAGTGTGGATTGGATTATTTTCGTCTACCCGAAAGCCAAGAGGATATAATTAAAGAGAAAGATTTACAAAAAAAAGTTTTTATTGATCAAATTGAGTGGGCAAAAGAGCTTAATTTACCTTTGATTGTACATGTTCGTGAATCCTCTGATGACTCCTTAGAACTGTTAGAGAAATATGCTGGAGAGATGGGTGGTGTTTTACACTGTTATAATGCTCATGAGGCATTACTTAAATTGGTTGATAAAAATTTCTATTATGGAATTGGTGGAGTTCTTACTTTTAAAAATGCAAAAAAACTAATTAATGTTTATCCTAAAATCCCCAAGAGTAGATTGGTTGTTGAGACCGATGCTCCCTATTTGACCCCACATCCTTATCGAGGTAAACGTAATGAACCTGCTTATACCAAATATGTTGTTCAAAAGATGGGAGAGATTTCATCGTTAGAGCATCAGGAGATAGCAGAAATCACAACAAAAAACGCAAAAAAACTTTTCATTAAACTTAAATAAATTTTAAATTTAAATTTTAATATTAAAATAAATTTAAGGTTAAACTGTAAGCTACTCTATACTATAATAGTAATAATACAATTATAGGAGTAGCTATGAAATTTTATAAAATATTAATATTCTTTCTTTTTTTGCCTACACTTGCTTTTTCTAATTTACGTGATGAATTCCCAAGTTATAGCTATATTTTGACAGAATTCAATGTAAATGAGAATTTTATTGATGACCCAGAGTTTAAAGCATTTGTACACAAGCATAAGCGAGAGTATACAAAACGCTTTATAAAAGCAGTTAAGCAAGGAGAGTTGGTTATTCCAATGATGAAGAATATCATCTATGAGCGTGATATATCTCCAATTTTTCTCTATATCGCAATGGTTGAGTCAGAATTTGATACCAAAGCACGTTCTCATACAGGTGCTGGAGGATTATGGCAGATTGTAGTCAACACAGGTAAAGAGTTGAAGTTAACAATAAATAGTGATGTTGATGAACGTTATGATCCTATTCGCTCAACCAATGCTGCGATAAAATATCTTTATAAAATTAACCGTAATTTAAAAAGTTGGTATTTAACTACCATGGCATATAACTGTGGAAATGGCTGTGTCAATAAAGCTATTAAGAGAGCAGGTACGCGAGACATAGGCATTTTAACAAGTAACAAAAATTCTCATATTAGAGCAGAAACCAAAAAATATATTAAGAAAGTCCTTTTAATGGCAATGATTGGTGAAAATTATCTTTTTAAAAAGAATGATAGAGTTGGTGAGATGATATATAAAATGAATCGAGACAGTATTGTTCCTGTTCCTGTTCGTTCTGGAGAGAAACTATTAAACTTAGCCTCAATATTAAATATGAATCCTTATTATCTTCAAAAGATTAATCCTCATCTAAAACAGGGAATGACCCCTTATATACAGGGATATGAGATTAATATACCCGCTTCAAAAGTAGAAGAGTTTAATAATGTTTATGCAGGTGCTTCATCAACCAGAAGAAGACCACTCTATGCAAGATTTTAGTAAAGAATTAAATATATATATAAGGTATAAATTATGAAAAATATAAATAGAAAAACTCTAATAATTATCTCTTTAAGCCTCTTCTCTTTAAATATCTCTATGGCTCAGAGTTTATCTGAATGGAAAAAAATAGAAAATAGAGTAAAAAAAGATTGTGTTAATTGTTATGCCAATCTTGATGGAGATAAAAAAGAGGCTCTCTACAGTTATTCTGATAGTAAAGAGAAAGTAGATACCACACATAATAAAGATGGGTATCAATATACTCTTTCTTCTTCGGATACTACTTATAAAAAAGATTTAAAAGATAAAGATGTTGCGTTTAGCGATAACCGTTATCTAGAAGAGGCACCTATTAATAAAGTTGATGGTTCTAAAAAAATTGCTATTCAAGTGGGTGCTTTTCGACGATACAAGGGGGCAAAAGTTTATGCTAAAAAGTATGCTATACTTTCATCTAAATATCATGTTGAAATTGTAGCAGGTGCAAAAGATCAAAAACCTATCTATCGTGTTAGAATAGAAGGATTCTCTTCTAAGACAAAAGCAAAAGAGTTTAAACGTAAATATAGGTTAACAGGTGCATTTCTTGTTATGAAATAGGATTTCAGCTTAAGGAAGATTGAATGATAGAACTCTCACGAGAGACCAAAGAGACACAAATTTCTGTAAAGCTTGAGCTTTATGGTCAGGGGAAATCAAAAATAGATACAGGGGTTGGTTTTCTTGACCATATGTTAGAGGCATTAAGTAAACACTCTCATATGAATTTAGAGGTTACTTGTAAAGGTGATACCCATATAGATGACCACCACTCGGTGGAAGATGTTGCTATTGTTATTGGACAAGCTCTCAATAAAGCACTCTATCCCATTAAAAATATTGAACGTTATGGAAATGTTACAGTGGTCATGGATGAAGCCTCTTCTACTTGTGATTTAGATATTTCAAATCGTCCTTTTTTGGTCTTTGAAATGCCTGAAATTATGGAGGGAAAAATAGGAAACTTTGATGTAGAGTTGGTAGAAGAGTTCTTTAGAGCTTTTACCTTTAATGCCTCATTAACACTACATCTTATCTGTAATCGTGGGCGAAACAAACACCATATAGCAGAAGCTTCTTTTAAAGCATTGGCTGTTGCCCTTAGACGTGGAGTAATGATTAATGAAAATGCAGGAATTCCCAGTACCAAAGGGGTTCTTTAATGTCCATAGAGCTGATTGTATTGGATGTCGATGGTACATTAACTGATGGTAAAATAACCTATACTCAAAATGGCGATGAGGTTAAATCATTTTGTGTAAAAGATGGTTTGGCTATCGCCTCTTGGGTAAAACTTGGAAAAGAAGTTGCTATTATTACAGGAAGAAATTCTAAAATTGTAGAGAGACGAGCCAAAGAGCTTGGTATTAAACACTTTTATCAGGGCATCCATAATAAACAAGAAGTTTTAGAGGGAATTCTAAAAGAGTTAAGCCTTACCATGAAAAATGTAGCCTCTTGTGGAGATGATTTAAACGATTATAAGATGCTAAAAGCCTCTAGATACGCATTTGTCCCCAATAATGCTTCTATTTATCTAAAAGAGATAGCTTCAACAGTTTTAAAGAAGAGTGGTGGTAGTGGAGCTGTTCGTGAAATGATAGAACAACTTATCTTAGATGAAGGTCTTGAAAAAGAGTATTTAGCTTTATGGTACTAAAAATTGAATATATTCTTATACTAATTACGATAGTTCTTATTGCTAGTATTATGGGAATTCATCCCGATTCAAAACCTGCGATAAACTCAAAAGGAGATAAAGAGGTTACTTTTCAAGACTTCTCACTTTTTGAATTAAAAGTTGATATTCAAGGAAAGAGAGTTTCGGCTCATGAAGCGACAAAATATACCAATTATTTAGATTTAAAAGAGGTTAATCTTTCCGATGAAAATGGACATAATATCTTTGCCAATAGAGCCATTTATGAAGATGATGCAGTTTTTATGAAAGATAATATTCAATTTACACGAAATGATGGATTGACTTTTAAGACAAAGAATCTAAGTTATGACTTTAAAACCGAAGAGATAGAGACCTTTAGCCCCTTTATTTTAGATTTTAATGGCTCTATTATCAAAGGAGACAACTTAGAGTACAATATGAAAGGCAAAGAGATTTCTGCTGATGATATTGTGGCTTCACTTCTGATTGAAAAGCTTTAAATAGATGGAGCTTAAAGCTCCATCAAATCTTTTTCGCGTTTAGCCACAAATTCCCCCTGAATCTTAGCCATAGCAATGTTTACACTATCTATTTTCAAAATAATCTTATCAAACAGCATTACATTATCGCCTCGTAGATTAACCGTTACACCTTCAACTTCACACTCCAGCACAGCCTTTGCGTTCTCTCCAACCTCAACAATATGAGCTTTAAACTCTTCTCCTATATGTTTCTCTGCCCAACGTGCCAGTTTTCTATCTCTAAAATCCCATTCGGCTTTTGTTGATTCACGTTCAAGCTCTGAAACACGTTGACAAAGAGGCTCAATATTTCGCAACAGATACTCATTTTGCTCCT
>Ga0256827_10000325_pt1 | contig 28805 bp, 20 predicted proteins | sample CV84metaG_FD_185977 | JGI IMG/M metagenome (GOLD analysis project Ga0256827, IMG submission 185977) | Hydrothermal vent microbial communities from East Pacific Rise, Pacific Ocean - CV84 | ecosystem: Environmental > Aquatic > Marine > Hydrothermal vents | place: Pacific Ocean: East Pacific Rise...
GCTAATAATGATGGTTCATATACCTTGTCTATAGATGCAAATGGTGATGCTAATGTAACACTTGTAAGTGGTGAGGAACTTTCAAATACTCAATTAAACAATATTCAAGCTGAATCAACATCTACTACAGATGCTGGAGTGTCAAATACAACTATCGCTCATGATGATTTAGATGAAAGTGCTGATGAAGGTAATGATACTTATGATGTAAGTGATGATAATACAGTAGATGCTGGTGATGGTAACGATACTTTTGAACTTGATGCAAATGATTTAGCAACTGGAGATGATACTACAAGTATGATGGGACTAATGAGTGATGGTGGTTCATTAGATTTAGATGGTGGAGATGGTCTCGATACTTTAGTTTTTAATGGAGATATGGAAATAGATTTAAGTGTATTAGATGACAATGTTTCAAATATAGAAAGCATAAATTTAGGTGAAGGTTCTCAAGACATCTCTCTACATGTAGACGATGTTTTAAATTCTACAGATACAGATAATATACTTCGCATAGATGGTGATTCTTCAGATAGTCTTGATTTAAATACTGAAGGTGCTGATGCTGAATGGACATTAGGAGGTTTCACAACAGATGCTGAAACTGGTTCTACTTATCAAGAAGTGACAAGTGTTGAAGATGATGTTACTGTAACTTTAGAAATAAATACAGATATACAAATAGATCATAGTTAGTATCTACAACCCCTCAAGTAAAATACTCCAAAGTCTATCTACTTCCTTATCATTAAGGAAGAGGGTAGACTTGTTTTTAAATAACTCATCAAAAGCTTCTTTATTAATTCCAAAGGTATGTGTACACTCTTTGTGTGTTGGTAAGTAAGCGCGTATTAAAGATATGTTGTCTTCAATTGGTAATGAACATAAAAAACATTCATGCTCTACATGTAGACGCCCCTCATGCTCAAGTAGTTTTACATAAGATTCTATGGCTACTCTTCTTGGATTTTGTTTGTTCCAGTTTATTGAAGCATCTTGTATTAGATCAAAGTAAAAACTATCAAGTTCCTCTGCATCACGAAGATGTTTATGAAAAAGCGCTATAAAATCTTGCCAATCACGAAGTAGTTTAAAATCATTTATCCATCTATATCCAAGATGAATAACATCTTTAAGTCTAGATATTGTAGTTTTTGCAGAACCTTCTTTTTCATAGTCTATTTTAAAACCTAGGTTTATTACACCATGTCTAGCACCATAGAATCTATAAAGTGTGTCTAAGCTATCTTTTGATAAAATTGTTACTATTAAATCTTCATCTTTTACACGATTTAGATTGAGAATAAAACCTTGCATTTTGCTTCTTTTCCCTACACTTTTTAAATTTGTTTCTAAATTATTGTTGATATTATACTTTTTTAAACCTTTAAATAGTACAATACATGACCTTTTCTCTAAATAGAACAAGTTTCTTTAAAAAGAGATTAAATTTGGAAAAACTTTATACAAATTTATAAATTTAGGAGTATGTATGACATCACACAGTGATTTACTAAGATCATTCAAAGATAATTGTGGTTTTGGACTCGTAGCAAATATTAAAAACAAGGCTTCTCATAAAGTTCTAAACGATGCAGTAACTGCACTAGAGCGTATGATGCACCGTGGTGCAGTAGCAGCTGATGGAAAAACTGGAGATGGAAGTGGACTTTTACTTTCTATGCCTAAAGAGTTCCTTCTTAAAGAAGCTGAAAAAAATGGAATTGAACTTCCAAAGCAGTTTGCAGTAGCATCTGTTTTTACAAAAGATATTAATCATCTTTCAACTATTGAAGCTATTTGTGAGAACAATGACTTAAAAGTAGTACTTCATCGTGATGTACCAGTTGATAAAAATGCACTTGGTGCGCAAGCATTAGAAAGCTTACCAAACATTGTTCAACTTTTTATTATTCCAAACTCTATTATGGCAACAAATAGATTTGATGCACTTTTATATCTTTCTCGTAAAGAGGCTGAACATAAACTAATAGACGATAGAGATTTTTATATTGCTTCAATGTCTTCAAGTGTTCTTTCATATAAAGGTCTTGTTATGCCAACGCATATTAAAGAGTTTTATAAAGACTTTCAAGATGAAAACTTTAAAATATCTTTTTCACTTTTTCATCAAAGATTTTCAACAAATACACTTCCAGAATGGCGTCTAGCTCAACCTTTTAGAGCTGTTGCACACAATGGAGAGATTAACTCTGTAGAGGGTAATCGTATGAATGTTGAGATTAAATCTGAGTCTATTAAGTCTGAAGTATTTACAGATGAAGAGATTAAAAGAATTTTACCAATTTTACAACTTAACTCATCAGATTCTGCATCAGCAGATAACTTTTTTGAGTTTCTTATAGTAAATGGTATGGATTTCTTTAAAGCTGTTCGTGCAGTTATACCTTCAGCTTGGCAAAATGCTCCACATATGGACCCTGAACTTCGTGCTTTTTATGAGTATCACTCAACAGTATTTGAAGCGTGGGATGGTCCAGCAGCTTTTTCTGTAACTGATGGTCGCTATATTGGTTGTGTACTAGACAGAAATGGTCTTCGTCCTTCAAAATATATAGTTACAAAAGATGACAATCTTCTAATAGCTTCTGAATACGGTGTTGTAGATATTGAAGAAGAAGATATTAAAGAACGCGGTAGACTTCAATCTGGAGAGATGCTTGGACTAGATCTAAAATTTGGAAAACTTTTAAAAAGTAATCAAATTGATGATTATTTAAAATCATCAAATCCATATATGAAATGGTTAAATGAGCATATGATCTATCTTCAAGAACATGTTGAAGAGCAATATACATCACAATGTGATTATAAAGATGATGAACTTATTAAAAGACAACGCTATTTTAATATTACTCAAGAGATAGTTGAGCAAGTTATTGAGCCAATGATAAATGACTCAAAAGAGCCAGTTGGTTCAATGGGTGATGACACTCCTCTTGCAGCATTTTCAAACAAACAAAGAAACTTTACAGATTATTTCAAGCAAAAATTTGCACAAGTAACAAACCCACCAATTGATCCAATTCGTGAAAAAGTTGTTATGAGTTTAAACACAGGCTTTGGTGAAGTTCACAATATGCTAGATGAGATTCCAACTCATGCACATAGACTAAAGGCAATTAGCCCAATAATTACAAGTGAAAAACTAGAGGTTTTAAAATCTTTTGGAGATAAAAAAAGTCCATCTTATCAAAAATTTTATCAAAACAAAACATTTTCAACTGCTTACAGTGGTGAGCTTAAAGCTGCCCTAGATGCATTAGTTGAAGATGTGATTAGTTCTGTTAATAATGATGGTGCTAGAATTTTAATATTTGACGATAAAGATTTTTCAAAAGAAAATAAAGTTATTCCTATGGCTATGGTTATTGGTCGTTTAAACATGGCATTACTTAAAGCTGGAGTAAGACATCTAGTTTCTATGATAGCAATTACAGGTGAGGTTGTTGATTCACATTCAGCTGCAGTACTTATTGGTTATGGTGCATCTGCTGTTTATCCTAACTTACTTTTTTCAACAGTATCAGAACTTGTTAAAAAATCAAATGTAATAAATCTAGAATGTTCAGAAGCATTAAAAGCAATACATGGTGCTTTAAATGGTGGTTTATTAAAAATTATATCAAAAATGGGAATTGCGACTATAGCTTCTTATAGAAATGCTGGTTTATTTGATGTAATGGGATTAAGCAAAGCAATTGTTAAAGATTGTTTTGAGTATTCGCACTCTGTTCTTAATGGTTTAGATTATGGCGACATAGATGAAAGACTTAGTAAATATCACAAAGAAGCATTTGTAGAGGATGGTTTTAAAACAATATTCCCTCTAAATATTGGTGGATATTATAAGTTTTATACTGGTCAAGAACATCATGATTTTGGTCCTGCAGTTATTCATGCTATTCATAAAATGGCAAACTCTGGAAAAAAAGAAGATTATAATGAGTTAAGAGACTTAGTAAACAAACGCGGTCTTAAATTTATTCGTGATTTCTTTGATATTAAATCAGATAGAAAAGCTATTGATATTAGTGAAGTTGAATCTAAAGAAGCTATCTTTAAACGCTTTGCATCAGCTGCAATGAGTCTTGGTTCTATCTCTCCAGAAGCTCATGAGACTATTGCAATTGCAATGAACCGTATTGGTGGTCAGTCAAACTCAGGTGAGGGTGGAGAAGATAAAGATAGATTTGGAACTGAAAGAGTTTCTAAAATCAAGCAAGTTGCATCTGGTCGTTTTGGTGTAACTCCAGCATATCTTAGAAGTGCTGAAGAGATTCAAATTAAAGTTGCTCAAGGTGCTAAACCAGGTGAGGGTGGACAACTTCCAGGTCATAAAGTTACGCCTCTTATTGGTAAACTTAGACATACTGTTCCTGGTGTTACACTTATTTCACCACCACCACATCACGATATTTATTCTATTGAAGATTTAGCTCAGCTTATTTTTGATTGTAAACAAGTAAACCCTAAAGCACGCGTTGCTGTTAAACTTGTTTCAACTGTTGGTGTTGGTACTATTGCTGCGGGTGTTGCAAAAGCATATGCAGATAAAATTATTATCTCTGGTGGTGATGGTGGTACTGGTGCAGCTCCACTTACATCTATTAAGTTTGCTGGTAATCCATGGGAACTTGGACTTAGTGAAGCACACAATGCTCTTAAAGCAAATAACCTTAGAGGACTTGTAGAAGTTCAAGCTGATGGTGGTTTAAAATCAGGTTTAGATGTTGTAAAAGCTACACTTTTAGGTGCTGAGTCATTTGCATTTGGTACTGGAATTTTAACTATAGTTGGTTGTAAAATGCTTCGTATTTGTCATGTAAATAAATGTTCTGTAGGTATTGCAACACAAAATGAAAAACTTCGTGAAGAATTTTTCAAAGGTCATGTTGATCAAGTTATAAACTACTTTACACTTTTAGCTGAAGATGTTCGCTCTATTATGGCGGAATTAGGTTTTAAAACGATGGAAGATATGGTTGGTCGTGTTGATTTACTTAAAGTAGTAGATGATGAATTTGCACAAAAATTCGACTTCTCATCAGTACTTCATCAAGAAGAGGGTGTAAATACTCATCAACAACAATTTAATCATCCTTTTGATGATAATAGTTTTGAAAAAGATGTTTTAAAAGAAGCAATGATTGCTATTAAACATCCTGAACATCCAATTATTATTAAAAGAGATATTCAAAATGTTCATAGAAGTTTTGGAGCATTAGTCTCAGGTGAAATTGCACAATATTATGGTGATGAAGGTCTAAAAGCAGATACTATAAAAATCAATCTTTCAGGTATTGCAGGTCAAGCACTTGGAGCATTTTTAAATAATGGTGTAAGTATTTACCTAAATGGTGTTGCAAATGATTACCTTGGAAAAGGTATGCATGGTGGTAAAATAATTATTACTTCTAAAAATGAGGGTGAAGAGTTCTCAGCTGGTGGTAATACTTGTCTTTATGGTGCTACTGGTGGTAAACTTTATGTATCTGGTTCAGTTGGTGAGCGTTTCGCAGTTAGAAACTCTGGCGCACTTGCAATTGTAGAGGGTACTGGAGATAATGCTTGTGAATATATGACTGGTGGTGTTGTAGTTATTCTTGGTCGTACAGGAATCAACTTTGGTGCTGGTATGACTGGTGGTATCTCATTTGTATATGATGCTGATCATTCATTTGTAGAAAATGTAAACCGTGAACTTGTTGAGTCTATTCGTATAGATACAGATGAGGGCGATGAAGCAAGACATTACTTGAAAAAACTACTTAAAGATTATGTAGTTGAGACAGGAAGTTTAAAAGCAAAAGAGTTACTTGATAACTTTAGAGTAGAGGTTAGAAACTTTTGGTTAGTAAAACCTAAAAACTTAACAAAACTACCTCTTAACCTAGAGAATGGAGACTAATAATGAAAGAATATTTAAATATAGAGCGCATAGAAGCTAAGAAAAGATTAGTCGTAGAGCGTACAAAAGATTTTGGTGAAATTTATGAAGTTTTTGATAAAGATGATGCAGCTACACAAGCTGAAAGATGTATTCAATGTGGTGATCCATTTTGTTTAAACAAATGTCCACTTCATAACTATGTTCCACAATGGCTAAAAGCTGTAAGTGAAAAAGATTTAGAGTTTGCATTTAAACTATCAAATGAACCTTCTCCTTTTCCAGAAGTTATGGGGCGTGTATGTCCTCACGATAGACTTTGTGAGGGTGATTGTACTCTAAATGATGGTCATGGTGCTATTACTATTGGTTCAGTTGAAACTCATATTACAGAGGCTGGATTTAAAGCTGGATATAAACCAGACTTTCCAGGAATAACTACAGATAAAAAAGTAGCAATTATTGGGAGTGGTCCGGCTGGACTTTCTGCTGCTACTTACTTACTTCGTTCTGGAATTGCTGTTACAATGTATGAAAGAAGCGACCGTGCTGGTGGACTTTTAACTTATGGTATTCCTAACTTTAAGCTAGATAAAAAAATTGTTGAACGCCGTGTTAAACTTTTACAAGAAGCTGGAATGAAGCTTGTTTTAGAGTGTGAAGTTGGTAAAGATATTACTTTTGAAGAGATAGCAAATACTCACGATGCAATGTTTATTGGTGTTGGTGCTACAAAAGCTAAAAAAGCATCATTAATTGGTGAGAATGCTTCAAATGTTTATAAGGCTATGGATTATTTAACAAACATTCAAAAGAAGAATTTTAAAATATCTTACGATAAACAATTTGACTTTAAAGATAAAGATGTTGTTGTAATTGGTGGTGGTGATACTGCTATGGATTGTCTTCGTACTGCTAAAAGAGAGGGTGCAAAATCTGTAACTTGTCTTTACCGTCGTGATGCACACAATATGCCAGGAAGTCAAAAAGAGTATAAAAATGCTATGGAAGAGGGTGTTGATTTTACTTTCTTTGTATCTCCAAAAGAGGTAGTATTAAACGAAGAAAATCTAGCAATTGGTGTAGAAGTTGTAAAAACTACACTTGGTGCAAAAGATGATAGCGCTCGTCAAAAAATAGAAGAGGTAAAAGGTAGCGAATTTAGAGTAAATGCTGATGTCGTTATTATGTCTTTAGGTTTTGATACTGAAGTTCCATCATTCTTAGCTGCTAATGGAATTGAAACAAATAAATGGGGTGAGATTATTATAGATGAAGATACTCACGAAACTACAACTTCTGGTATCTATGCTGGTGGTGATTGTTATCGTGGTGCAGATCTTGTTGTAACTGCTGCTTATGATGGTCGTGAAGCTGCAAGAGCTATTGTAAAATCACTACTAAAGTAGACCTTACTTCTCTCTACATGTAGCTCTACATGTAGAGCTATATTTTAGAGTTTATAAAAACTTCCATTTGTGAAACTATTTCATCAATAGTCCCCTCACCACTAATAACTTTTAAAATATTTTTATTATTATAAAAAGCTTGAATATCAGCTAATGGTTCTATGTAAACTTTCATGCGGTTGTCAAAAACTTCAGTATTGTCATCTGCGCCACGATTACGACCTAGTACTCTATCTCGAGCAGTTTCTTCGCTTACAGCTACCTCTATAACACTTATAAGTTCTAGCTCATCACTTAAGTAATCTTCTAAAGCATTAAGTTGTTCCATACTTCTTGGATAACCATCTAAAATAATATTATCAGTTGGAGCAGATTTAAAAGCATTTGTAATAGTTTCAATAGCAACTTTTATGGGTACTATTAAACCTTTACAAATGTACTTATCTATCTCTTTACCTAAGTCACTTCCACTAGCAACTTCTGCGCGAAGCATATCTCCAGTTGAAAAGTGAGTAATATTGTCATTGTTTTTTGCGATTAACTCAGCATCTGTAGTTTTACCAGAGCCAGGAGCTCCGATAATTAGAAATAATTTTTTCATTATTTTTGTTGTTCGCGTAGTCTTATGTGTAAATCACGAAGTTGAGTATTATCAACAGCAGATGGTGCTTTAGTAAGTACACAAGTTGCTTTTTGAGTTTTTGGAAAAGCTATAACATCACGAATACTTGCAGTTTTGCTAATTAGCATCATAAGTCTGTCAAAACCAAGAGCAAAACCACCATGTGGAGGCGCACCAAATTTAAGAGCATCTAGTAAGAAGCCAAATTTTTCTTGTGCTTCTTCCTCGCTAATTCCAAGAAGTTTAAATACTTCCTCTTGAATTTCCTCTTTATGAATACGAATAGATCCACCACCAAGTTCAGTACCATTAAGAACGATGTCATAAGCGATTGATTCAATCTCTTCAACATTTTCTTTGTTTGTATCTTTTGGAAGTGTAAATGGATGGTGAAGTGCTTTAACGCGACCATCTTCAACTTCAAACATAGGAAAATCAACAACCCATACAAATTCAAATGCATTTTCATCTATTAGGTTCATTTTTTCATGTTCAGCTATGAAGTTTCTAAAACGACCCATATAATCCCATACTGTTTTTTTCTCACCAGCACCAAAGAATACTACATCACCAACTTCAAGTTCAGTTGTTTTAATGATTTGCTCAATATCTTCTTCTGTAAAAAATTTAACAAGTGGACCTTTAAGACCATCCTCTTTCATTTGAAAATATCCAAGACCATGTGCGCCAAATTTGCGTACAAAATCTTCAAAACCTTTCATCTCTCTTTTAGAAAAGATTAAATCAGCACCTGGAACTTTAAGCGCTTTTATACGGTTATTTTTAGGATCTTTTGCAATATTTGTAAATATTTCATTATCACAACGAGAAAAAATATCTATTACATCTACCATTTTAAGGTCATATCTTAAGTCTGGTTTATCAGAACCATACCATTCCATAGCATTGTTATATGTTATGCGGTTAAATGGTGGTTTAATGTCATGCCCAGTAGCTTTAAACATAGCTTCAAGTAAATCTTCAGCAACTTTAATTACATCTTCTTGAGTACAAAAACTCATCTCAACATCTATTTGAGTAAATTCAGGTTGACGATCTGCTCTTAAATCTTCATCACGAAAACATTTCGCTATTTGGAAGTAGCGGTCAAAACCACCAACCATAAGTAGTTGTTTAAAAAGTTGTGGAGATTGAGGAAGTGCGTAAAATTCGCCATTATGAACACGAGATGGAACCAAATAATCTCTAGCACCCTCTGGAGTAGACTTAGTTAAAATTGGAGTTTCAACTTCTAAGAAGCCATTTTTATCCAAAATATTTCTAGCAGCAATAGCCGCTTTTGAACGAAGACGAAAAACTTCATATAAATCAGGATCACGAAGTTCTAAGTAACGGTATTTTAAAGTTGTTTCTTCACCAACTTTTTTATCACCAATTACAAAAGGAAGTGCTGCTGATTTATTTTCAATAATTAACTCAGTTACAACTATCTCAATAGCTCCAGTTTTTAAACGAGGATTTGTTAAACCTTCACCACGAAGACGAACTTTTCCTTTAGCTATTAAAACATACTCATCTCTAACACTGTTAGCTACTTCATGTGATTCTTTGCTATCAGCAGGATCACAAGTAAGCTGAATAAGACCAGTTTTATCTCGTAAATCTATGAAAATAATCCCACCGTGATCACGGTAGTTATTTGCCCAACCTGTAAGAGTTACCTCTTGCCCAACATTTGCTTCGCCTAAATCTGTACAATAATGACTTCTCATATATATAGAGTCCTATAAAATAATTTTTGACATTATATCGAATTTAGCTTATAAGTTCTTCAATATCTTGAGAAAGTACTACACCTTCGGCTCTAAATAAAATTGTATCAGCATCTTTAAAAATGTACATTGTTGGTAATTTTCTAACATTATACTTTTCTGCCAAGTCTGGGCACTCGTTACAATCTATAAGAAGTACTGATACATTTTCATTTTCCTCTTCTAAATCTTCAAGTTCACCCTCTAAAGCGTGACAAGAGTCACAAAACTCTGAACCAAATTTTAAAATAACTACTTGTTTTTTTTCAAACTCTTGTGCCATTAACTCTTCAAATTCTAATTCTTCTACTTCATATATTGCCATAATATTTTCTCTTTTTTTAGGATTTTGTGTAACTATAGAAACTAGACTCCCAGTCAAGCTGAGAGTGACGATGTTCTCAAGCTGAGAGTGACGATGTTGTCAAACTGAGATGACGATGCGCCACCCCTGTCATCCTCAGCTTGACTGGGGATCTAAGCCAACCATCTGTCATCCTCAGCTTGACTGGGGATCTAAGTTATACAAAAATTCTTTGTTTTTACAATTTTAACATTATTTTCACTTTTTACATTATAAAAGTGTATAATCTAGTAAATATTTTATAAAAAGAGTTAATTTGAACAATAAAATAATAAAAAAAATAGGTGTTGTTTTAAGACCATCAACACCAGAATTAAAAGATACTTTCTTAAATTTACAAAAGATATTTAATAACTATAATATTGATGTAGTTCTTGAGAAAAACTCTGCACTGATGATTGGTTTTGATGGACTTGAGTTTAATGAGCTGTGTAGCGTTGTTGAGTTTATGGTTACTGTTGGTGGTGATGGTACACTTCTTTCAACTGTAAGAAAATCATTTGATTATGATATACCAATACTTGGTATTCACGCTGGAAATCTTGGATTTTTAGCAGATATATCTATGGATGAACTAGATGCTTTTGTTCAAAAAATAATAAAAGGTAAGTATAAAATAGAAGAACGAGCAATCTTAGAAGCAAGTATTGTTAAAGATAACCAAGTTGTGAAAATGTACGCTTTTAACGATATTGTTTTAACTAGGACACGAGTCTCAAATATGATACATATTCAAACTCTTATAGATTCAAAAGCTTTTAATACTTACCATGGTGATGGGGTTATAATCTCAACTCCAACAGGTTCAACTGCATACAACCTTTCAGCTGGTGGACCAATACTTTTTCCAATGAGTAATGTTTTTGCCCTAACTCCAATTTGTCCACACTCTTTAACACAAAGACCATTAGTACTGCCGGGTAAGTTTGCCATTGAGATGCGCACATCAGAAGAGAGAGCTTTGTTAATTATAGATGGTCAAGATGTTCATGAGTTAGGTCTTGGTGAAAGTGTACATATAAAATTAGCACATAAGACTATAAAGCTTATTCATAGAGAAGAGTTTGATTATTTTGATGTTTTAAAAGGTAAATTAGGCTGGGGTGATTAAGCGAATTTTTTTAAAAGAGCATTGGCGGCTAGTTTGCCTTGTCCCATTACTCCAGTTAACAAATACCCACCAGTAGGTGCTTCCCAGTCTAGCATCTCTCCTACACAAAATACATTTACAAAATCTTTTAACATTAGTTGCTCATCTAAGTTTTCAAACTTTAAACCACCAGCACTACTAATTGCTTCTTCAATTGGTCGTGGAGATTCTAACTTTAGTGGAAATTTTTTAAGAGTTTTTGCAACTAATTCAGATTTTACTAACTCCTCTTTTGTTAAAACCTCTCTGAGTAAAGATGCAATAACACCTTTTAAGCCTATACGCTTCCAAAAAGCACTCAAACTTTGTTTGGCACGAGGTGAGTCTAATTGCTGTTTTAATTTACTCTCACTACGATGTGGAAATAAATCTAAATAAACTGTAAATGGAGCTTCTTTTTCTAGTTGTTCTCTTATAAATTTGGAATGAGTATATATTAGACTACCCTCTACACCATTTTCATTTACTAAAAGTTCACCCAATTTTGAGTGCTTATTGTTGTTAATATCTCTAAAACTAAGTTCTACATTTTTTAGTGGTGTCCCTGAAAATTTATCTTTAAATATTTTTGAGAAACTTACATTAAAACCCATATTTGCAGGTTTAAAAGGGCTTATTGTTAAATTTTTCTTTTTTAGTATTTCTACCCAAGAACCTGTTGAACCTAGTTGTGGCCATGAAGCACCACCTAAAGCTAAAATAACACCATCAAATGAATACTCTTTTATGCCTTGTGGTGTTTGAAATTGCCAAATATCTTTTTCATAAGATACTAAATGGTGCTTCATCTTAAACTTAGTATTATTTACCTTTAGCTTATGTAACCAAGCACGAAGTAATGGTGCAGCTTTTTTATCTAGCGGATAGACTTTAGAAGAGGAGCCAACAAAAGTTTCAAATCCAAGATTTTTCGCCCAAAGACGAACATCGCTAGGGGTAAAAGAGTTAAGTGAAGTTTGTAAAAACTCTTCAGCTTCAAAATAACGGCTACAAAAAAGCTTAAAATCTTCAGCATGGGTAAGATTTAGGCCACCTTTTCCTGCTCTTAAAAATTTACGAGCAGCAGATGGCATGGAGTCAAATACAGTTACTTCTAAATTGGCATCACATAGTACTTGTGCAGCCATTAGTCCAGCAGGACCAGCACCAATAATGGCAATATTATTTGATTTTTTCAATAAACACAACTTTGAGGTAATTACCCTCTTTAAAACTATCTAAAACTTTAAAATCTTTAGGTAAAGAAAATCTTTCTTTTACTCTATATTTACCTTTTAACTCCCTAAATGCCTTAGATATAAAGTCACTAAAAGTCATCATACTAAAGTTTGCAGAGTTTGTAGAGGCTACTATGATTCCACCTTTTTTTGTAATTTGAATAGCTTCTTTTAAAAGATTTACATAATCTTTAGAGGCTGAAAAAGTGCGTTTTTTACTTCTAGCAAAACTTGGTGGATCTAAAACAACTAAATCAAATAATAGGTTTTTTTTCACCGCATATTTAAAGTAGTTAAATACATCTTCAACTATAATATCTTGACTTTTTACATCAATATTATTTATTTCAAATTGCTCTGATGTTTTGCTTAGGCTTCGTTTTGCCAAATCAACGCTTGTTGTCTTACTTGCCCCACCAAGTGCTGCTGCAACAGAAAAAGCACCAGTATAAGAAAAAGTATTTAAAACACTTTTGCCTTTAGAATACTTGTCTAAAATACATTTTCTAACATCTCTTTGATCTAAAAATACACCAACCATTGCTCCATCATCTAAATAGATTGCAAAATTTATTTCATTTTCTTTAACTATTATGGGTTGGGGGGCTTTTTTTCCACAAATAAAATCATCATTTTCATCAAGATATTTACCTTTTGAATCAAAGCGTTTTTTTTGATAAATACCCTTATATTTAACGCAACTTTTTAGTGCTTCTAAAATATCTGATTTAAATTCATAAATACCTAAACTATACCATGTAAGTAAATAGTATCCATCAAAATAATCTATGCTTAATCCACCTAAACCATCACCCTCACCATTGAGAACTCTAAAGGCGGTTGTACTTTTATTGTTAAAAAAATCTTTTCTATAATCTAGAGCAGCTTGAATTTTTTTAGTAAAAAAAGCAGTATCTATTTTATCATCTCTACATGTAGAGAGTGCCCAGCCATAACCTTTGTTTTGTACGCCATGATAGGCTTTGAGAATAAATTTTTTCTTTTCATCAAAAAGATTTAGTACTAAGCCCTCTTGTTTAACTTTGTCCCACTTAAGTATGGATTCTTTAGAGATTAATGGATAAGCATCTTTATATGTTCTTGCAAATTCTGATTTTACAATTAAGTCTATTTCTTGTGGCATATAATCGTTATCCTTTATGCGCTCTTGCTTATGTGAATTATATCAACTATGCTATGAAGATTTTATTAAATTTTAATATATATTTAACTTATATATATGTATCATAGTACTAAAGGATACCAATGAAACACTTTTTAGTACTTTGTTCTTTAGCTTTAGCTTTATCTGCTAAAGTTATTACTCCAAATGATGTTTATGCACAGTCGATGCTTATTCAAAAACATGTGCATTTCTTGTTAAAACATTATGGCATTAGACATGATCATAATGGTATTGTTAAAAGGGCTACAATTTCTACTCGACTGAAGCCTAGAAATGCTTGGCAAAAATCTTATGAAATTCTTGTAAAGATTAATATGCTTCGTGATAATTATGGACTTTCTAGAATTGAACCAGTTGGAATGGAGCCTGTTGAGCAGTTGAATCCAGATATGGTGTATGGACAAACTCAAAGAATTTTAGCAGAACTTAAAATATTTGAAGTTAGAAGTGAGATTAAAGTGCCACATTTTACTACTAATGAGTATAGAAATAAAACACCACTTGATGTTTACAATACATTTTCATATATATCTGCTTCCTTTGATGAACTAAATCGTTCCGAACTTTCACCATCATATGTTTTTGCTGAAACAATGAGAATATATGAAGATTTAGCTACTATCTTAAAACAGCTAAATATAAAAGACAACACAATCCCAAGTAAAAGATTAAAAAGTGCTACACCTGCTGACTCTTTAAAAGTATCTATGAAAGTTTTACAAAAAATTAAAAAGCTTCAAAGAAGTGTTGGTATTCGTACAGTAGACTTTACAGTTTTTAATAAAAAAGATGCCTTGCCTAGTGATGTTTATACTATTACGGGTATGATTATTGCAGAACTTCAACCACTAAAAGCATATATAGGCTTATCTCATGATGTTACGCCACCGGCAATTTTATACACTAAAAAAGTTCCAGCAGATATTGAACAATTGATGGGTTGGAATCTTCGTAAAGTAAATCTAATTCATACTTTGGATAGGAGATAATTATGAAGAATCTTTCACTATATAACAAAATATTTTTAGTTTTTGTTTCTACAATGTTTGTATCAATAGGTCTTGTAGGTTGGTATGGACTTAGTAGTACATCTGAAGCTTATTTTAATTCTGCTTATGAAAGTTCTCAACAAAATACAGCTTCATTAAACTTAGAAATAGAAAGAAAGTTAGAAAATGTTCCTAAAGATATTATATATACAAGTAATTTTTATGCCCTAAAGCGTTACCTTATTTGGCACTCTATGGGTGAGGAAAGAAAAGCTCAAGTATGGAAGCAAATTTATGCAGATGCACTTGTTGATTTTTTAGATACGAAAAAGATTTACTATAAAGCTAGAGTTATTGCTCTTAATGGTGATGAAGTTTTAAATATTCAATATAATAAATCAACAGATAAAACAATTCTTATTAAAGATTCAGAATTACAAAATAAAAAGGGTAGAAGTTATTTAGAAGAAACTAAAAAACTAAAGCGTGGTGAGTTTTTTATATCGTCTATGAATCTAAATGTAGAGCATGGAAAAATAGAAAAACCATATATTCCTGTAATTCGTTATGCTACACCAATTATTGACCTTAATGGTGATTTAGTTGCTGTATTTGTAGCAAATGTTTATGCAAACGATATATTGGAAATTTTAAAAATCAATGAAGATAAAAATGTAAAAATACATAATTTCTTAATAAATAAAGATGGGAATTATCTTTATAACCGAGATAAAACTAAAAGATGGAATGAACAACTTAGAAATGGTTTTAATTTCAATAAAGAACATGCAAATATGAAGAAAAACTTTGAAAATAAAGATAGTGGTGTATTTTTGGAAAATAACAATATCTACTCCTTTACAAAAGTTCATCCTCTAAAAGCCCAAGAAGATAATTACTGGTTTATAGTCTCAAGTATAGATAAAAATGTAGCACTTGCAAAACTTGATGAATTTAAATATGTTTTTAGTATTATTTTCTTACTTGTTCTTTTATTTAGTTTTTTTATTATTAGATTTTTTGTAACAAAAATAACTACACCAATAGCAAAAGTTACTCAACAGTTGAAATCTTTAGCAGATGGAGATATTAAAAAAGAAAATATAATCTATGCTGATGATGATGAGATAGGAAATATTGTACGCTCAACTGCAAAGCTAGTTGATAGTATGGAAAATACTATTAAACAAGCAAACTTAGTGGCAAATGGTGAATTTTCTAGTGATATTAAACTACTCAGTAAAAATGACCAACTTGGACTTGCCATTACTAATATGACTACAAGACTAAAAGAGATTACATTTCTTTCAAGTTCTCTAGCTCGTGGAAATTATGATGTGAAAGTTTTAGTAAAAGGTTCTGAAGATAAACTAGGTCTCGCACTTTTTGATATGGTTAAGTACTTAAAAACTATTACTAAAATTGCTGAATCTATCTCAAATGGTGAGCTTGATGTTAATTATAAAGCTAAAGGTGATGATGACAGATTAGGTCTTGCAATTTTACATATGATTGAGTATTTAAAAACCATTCTAAGTCAAGCAAATGCTATTTCAAAAGAAGATTTTAGTACAACTATTGATGCAAAAAGCAAAAATGATGAGCTTGGAACTGCACTTATTAAAATGACAGATATTTTAAGAGAGTCAAGTATTCAAAATAAAAATGAACTGTTTTTCAATGAGGGAATTGGTGAGTTTTCAGATGTACTGACAGGTATAGATGACACAGCCCAACTAGCAAAAGAAGCTATAACCATAGTTTGTAGATACTTAAAAGCTAGTTCTGGTGTATTGTATTTACTAGATAAAGATACAAACGAGTTAAATCTTCTTTCATCATTTGCTTATATTGTTCGTGATAATTTATCAAATAAATTTAAAATAGGTGAGGGTGTTGTTGGTCAGGTAGCACTTGAAAAAGAACCGATTCTTCTAAAAAATATAAAAGATGATGAGTTTGAAATTCACAGTGGAACAACAGTGTCAAAACCTAAAGAAGTTTACACATTTCCTATTATTCATGAGGGTGAGTTGTATGGTGTAGCAGAGATAATGAGTTTTGAGCATTTTAGTAAAATTAATCGTGATTATTTATCTAAAGCATCATCAGTTTTTGCAGCAGCACTTCATACGAGTATACAAAATACTCAGATTAAACTACTACTTGAAAAATCACAAAATGCACTAAATGAACTTCAAGTTCAAAGTGAGGAACTTCAAGAGTCAAATGTTCAAATGGAAGAGCAACAACAACAACTAAAAGTTCAATCAAGAGAACTTCAAGATAAAAATGAAACACTTGCAAAAGCAAAACAAGAGATAGACAAAAGAGCAGATGACTTAGAAAAAGCTTCTAAATATAAAAGTGAATTTTTGGCAAATATGAGTCATGAACTTCGTACACCGCTTAATTCTATTATACTTTTATCTAAGCTTTTAACACAAAATCAATCTCAAACATTAAGCACTAAAGATATGGAAAAATCAGCAGTTATAAATAAAGCTGGAAATGACTTACTATTACTTATTAATGATATTTTAGACTTGAGTAAAGTAGAATCTGGAAATATGGAACTAGAAAAAACCGAAGTATCTTCTAGTGCTATTATAGATGAACTAAAAGGTCTTTTTGGTTCATTAGCAGATGAGAAAAATATTAAATTTGAAATAAATGATAGTTACGCTGCATCGTTTGTAACAGATAAAACTAAACTTCTTCAAGTGCTAAAAAATCTTTTAAGTAATGCTTTTAAATTTACAAAAGAGGGTAGTGTATCTTTAAATATTAGCCAAGAGAACTCTAAGTTAGTTCTAAAAGTAAAAGATAGTGGAATTGGTATTCCAAAAGACAAACTTCAAACAATTTTTGAAGCATTTAAACAAGTTGATGGCTCAATAAGTAGAGAGTTTGGTGGTACTGGGCTTGGACTCTCAATTAGTAAAACTATTATTGATTTAATGCAAGGTGAGTTAAATGTAGAGAGTGAGCTAGGTTCTGGTACTACTTTTAGTATAGTTCTAGATTTGAACAAGGTAGAGAAAACTCCAACAATACAAGAAGAACTTAGTTTAGAGAGTGAAGTAAATCAATCAATAATACTTGATGAAGAAGAACTTGATTTTGAATCGCATGAGCTAATAGGTAAAAATATTCTTTTAGTTGATGATGATAGTAGAAATATATTTACACTAACATCAGTTCTAGAAAATGCAGAAGCTGAAGTATTTTCAGTTTTTAATGGGCAAGAATCAATAGACTTTTTAGAGACTAATAAAAAAGTTGATTTGATTTTAATGGATATTATGATGCCTGTAATGGATGGCATAGAGGCTATTAAGCATATTAAAGCAAAAGATGAATATAAAGATATTCCAATAATTGCAATTACAGCTAAAAATATGCCAGAAGATAAGAAAAATTGTTTAGATGCTGGTGCAAATGAGTACTTGCCTAAACCGTTAAATCATAGTGTACTTATTGCGACTATTAAGGCTTGGATAAAATAGATGTTGCGTTTTTTTGAGAGGAGTGAGGTTTGCGATATTATTATTGATCCTCCTCTTGTAGATGATGATTTTGATAATCTAAAAAGATTACTAAACAATAATTATTGCTCATGGAATATAGAGTTTGGTCGTATTTATAATATTGATGTAGATATGCTTAAACTACTTCATAAAAATATTGTACAAGAGAAAAAACCAATAAGAATAATTACACATAAGTACAAGTTAAATCGTTACCTATATAACTTGGGTTTTAAAACACATTTTATATCTTTGATTCAAGAAGATATAGTAGACTTTAAAAATGTAGAGGTTATTTTAATAGGTGGTAGTGCTAATTCATCTGAAAAAATTATTCAACTTATATCAAATATTGATTTAGGTGATTTAAGCCTTGTAATAGTCCAGCATGTTGGCTTAGATGGTGTTGAAATATTTGATGAGGTGCTGCAAAAACATACAAAATATAATATTTCTTATGTTAAAGACAATCAAAAAATAGAAAAATCTCATATATATTTGGCAATGAAAGATAAGCATTTAAAAATAAAAGATTCTAGATTTTGTTTAAGTGAAGAGGCAAATTATAATTATGCAAGACCATCTATTTCACTAAGTTATGAATCTTTTTCAAATCATTACAAAGAGAAACTTTTAGTTATTCAAGAGTGTGGTTATGCTAGTGATGGGGTAGATAAACTAAACTTATTAAAACAAAATAATACTAAAATAATAATACAAGACCCAGCAGAGTGTGAAGCTACATCTATGCCAGAAAAGGCTCTACATGTAGAGGCTCATGACTATATGTTGGATTTGCAAAATATTATGTATTTGTTAAAATTGATAAGCATAAAAGATGAAAATAAATTATTGGAATATTTAAAAGATATAATGCTTAAAAAATATGGCTATGATTTTAGACTTTATGCTCTAGATATGTTTAAAAGGCGTATAGAATTATTTATGTTAAAACATAATTTGAAGTCTTTAAAAGATACTGTTGGAATTATACTTTTTAATAGAAGTGCTTTTAAGGGTTTTTTCTTAGAATTATCTATAAATGTAACTAAATTTTTTCGTGAAATAGAATCTCTTTCTAGTATGTCAAACTTTTTCTCTACTCATTATAAAAATGCTACAAGCTTAAAAGTTTGGTCTGCTGGTTGTAGTAGTGGTGAAGAGCCATACTCCATAGCTATGCTTTTAGATATGCTTAATTTATTTGATAGATCTACAATCTACGCTACGGACTTTAATGAGATTGTTTTAAAAGAAGCAAAAAATGCAATCTATGCAAAAGATAAATATACCCAAGCACAGAATGATTTTTTAGCACTTGGATTTAATGCTAAATTAGATGATTATGTTGAACATTATGATGATTTTGTAGTAATAAATGAGAAAATTAGAAAAAAAGTGCTTTTTTTTCAACATAATTTAGCAACCGATAGCTCTTTTAATGAATTTGATATTATAATATGTAAGAATGTTATAATATATTTCGACGACGATTTACAAGAAAAAGTATTTGAATTATTTTATAAATCTTTAAAATATGGTGGGCATTTGATTTTGGGAAATAGTGAAAATATTAGTTTGAAATATAATGAAAAATTTAAACAATGTAGCCAGAACTCAAAAATATTTAAGAAAGTAGCTTAATGAATAAAAATATATTATGTATTGATGATATCCAAACAAATCTTTTTACACTAGAGAGTGTTCTTGAAGCTAACCTTGAGAGTGGATATGGAATTTTTACTGCTTTATCTGCCCATGATGGTTTGGAAATATTACTACGAGAACGAATAGACTTAATTCTTATGGATGTTATGATGCCAGAGATTAATGGATATGAAGCTACTAAGATGATTAAAAGTAATAAAAAAACAAAAAATATTCCAATTCTTTTCGTAACAGCAAAAAAAGATGATGAATCTATAAGTATGTGCTATAAAGTTGGTGGTGATGATTATATTAACAAACCTTTTAACTATGTTGAACTTCTTTCGCGTGTAAAATTTCATTTAACACTTAGAGATAAAACTAGACTTCTTGCAAAAGAAAAAGAGTTTACGCAAAATATATTAGATCTTCAAAATAACTTCATAATGGTTACAGATTCACACCAAGCAATAAGTGTAAATAAGGCACTTCTTAATTTTTTATCTTTAGATAGTTTATATGAATTTCAAGAAAAATTTGGATGTTTGGCATATAATTTTGTAAAAGAGGAAGGTTACTTTAGTGTAGATTCTGTTGAAGAGAGATTTTCATGGATAGAAACTTTAGAAAAAAAGTTAGAAGATGAAGATATAGTTGTAAAAATTATTAGAGATGAACAAGAATATATTTTTACTATAAAGGTTAATGCGTATTATGATTATTATATTATTACGCTAACAGATATAACGCAGATTACAAACCAAGCATTAGAGTATAAACATGAAGCAAGTTTTGATAAACTAACTCAAATCTACAATCGTAATATGTTTCATAGAATGATAGATGCTAAAATTTCGCTTGCTAGACTTCAAAACTTACCATTATCTTTTATTATTTTAGATATTGATCATTTTAAACAAGTAAATGATACTCATGGTCATCTTGTTGGTGATGAAGTGCTTAAACATTTGGTAAATCTAATAAAAAAACATACTAGAGATAGTGATGTATTTGCTAGATGGGGTGGGGAAGAGTTTGTACTTGCTTTTGATGTCTCAATAGATACTGGTGTTAATATTGCAAAAAGTTTATGTAAACATATTGAAGTGGAAAAATTTGATGTTGTTGAACATATTACTTGTAGTTTTGGAATTACTGAATTTAGAAAAAATGACAATTTGGAAACTCTAACAAAAAGAGCAGACAATGCTCTTTATGAAGCTAAAAATTCTGGTAGAAATCAAGTATGCAAAGCTTAGAAGATTTTAAATATAGTGTACTTTGTGTTGATGATAATAAAAACAATCTTTTTACACTAAATGCACTACTATCTTCTGTTAAACATATAAACTCCATAGAGGCACTAAGTGCTAAAGAAGCGCTAGATATACTTCTAAAAGAGCATATTGATTTGATTTTATGTGATGTTCAAATGCCAGATATAAATGGTTTTGAATTAGCAAAAATTATAAAATCAAACAAAAGAACAAAACATATTCCAATAATTTTTGTAACTGCGGTTTTTAAAAGTGGAGAGTTCGTAAAACAGGGTTTTGAACTTGGTGCTGTTGATTATATTACAAAACCAATAGATGACAATCAACTTTTAAATAAGTTAATGCTTTATCTTCAAGTTTTTGAAGAAAAAAATAAAGTTATACAATCTGAACAAAGATTAAATGATATTATTCAAAGTATTGGTGATGGTATCTACACGCTAGATTTAAACCATAAAACAACTTTCATAAACGATAGAGCATTAGAGTTGCTTAGATTTGATTATGGAGATTTAATTGGTAAAAATATACATGATTTTATACACTATAAAGATATAAATAATCACCAAATTTTAGAAAAAGAGTGTGAGACTTATAACGCAATTAAGTATGAAAAAGAGTATAAAAACGATACTGATTACTTAATTAGAAAAGATGGTAGTTTCTTAGCTGTTAGCCTTATTGTAAAGCCTCTACATGTAGAGGGTAAAATATCTGGGGTTGTTGTAATCTTTAGAGATAAAACAAATCATAATAAAGTGAAATTTCTTGAAAATGAAAAAACAAAAAATCAAGAACAAATTATTCACTCTATGATTGATATGATAGAATCTAGAGATTCTTACACTGCTGGGCATACAAAGCGTGTAGCTACATACTGTGTACTTATAGCAAAAGAGATGGGTATTTCTAGCAAAGATATTGATCTTTTAGAAAAGGCTGCATGGCTTCATGATATTGGTAAAATTTCAACTCCAGATAGTGTTCTTTTAAAACCTGCAAAATTAGATGCACTTGAGTACAAACTAATCCAAGATCACCTAATATCTGGCTATGAGATGCTTAGTAAAATTGACCAGTATAAAGATATAGCAGAGGTTATAAGAGAGCATCATGAAAAATACGATGGTACAGGTTACCCTCGTGGCTTAAGAGCAGAGGAAATTACCCAACTTGGTAGAATTATGATAGTTGCTGATGCTTTTGATGCAATGACTACAAACAGAGTTTATAAACCACGAAAAAGTATTTCAGTAGCGCTAAAAGAACTTGAAAGTTTATCTGCTATTCATTTCCACCCTGAGGTTGTATCTGCTGCATTAGTAGCCTTAAAAGATGTGCAAATAGATACAGCAATATCTCAACTTCCAAAAACAAGTGCAGAGGAGCAAAGATTTTCTTACTTCTACAAAGACCGTCTTACAAATCTTTTTATTATTGAGTATCTAAATCTTATTATGCGTTATTATGTAGATAGTGAATCTGTCTACATGTACGATATAAAACTACATAATTTTTCAAAGTATAATATAACTTTTTCATGGTCACAAGGTGATACATTTTTAGTAAACTTTGCAGCTTTTTTACATGACTTATATGAAGATACAATTACTTTTAGAGTTGAGGGCGATGATTTTATGATACTATCAAAGACTAAGTTAGAAAACATAAACGAAGATTTACAAAAATATGAACCATTAAAGGATTCTATTTTATCTTTTAGTGTAAATGAAAGGTTTGTTGAAAATACACTTAACTTATATTGAGATTAATTAGATAGATTTTGAATTTCAAGCTAGATTCTGAATCAAGTTCAGAATGACTCTGGTTGTCCGTCACAATGAACTCCGCCCGTCACCCTGAACTTGATTCAGGGTCTAGTTCCAAAGTTCAAGCTAGATTCTGAATCAAGTTCAGAATGACTCTGGTTGTCCGTCACAATGAACTCCGTCCGTCACCATGAACTTGATTCAGGGTCTGGTTCCAAAGTTCAAGCTAGATTCTGAATCAAGTTCAGAATGACTCTGGTTGTCCGTCACCTGAACCCCAGTCCGTCACCCTGAACTTGATTCAGGGTCTAGTGCAAACTCCAAAACAAATTAAAAAAACTTACCTTGTCTGTCATCATCTAGTGGCTTTTTCTTCTCTTTTACTAACCACTCTTGAAGTAGGGCTTCAATAACTTTGCTTAGACTCATTTTGTAGCGACTTCTTGAGTACTTCATAGCCTCATCCCAAGTTTTTCTATCTATTAGTAGGCTTCTTGTTATCTCATCTTTTGGTTGCATTATGAGCCTTACGAAGCATTTAGTAAACTTACAAAGCTTTTGTAACTATCTACTATTTGTTGATTTTTTTGTTTTTCTATGTAAAATTCTATGGCTTTTTTGCCAAGACGAGGAATCTCATTTTTTACAGCCCAACTACTTACAGTACCCTCTGGAACCTCTAAAATATTTGCTAGAGTTTTTTGAGTAATATTTAGTTCATTACAAGCTTTTTTTACTACATTTACCTTTTTCTTTTTTATAGGTTTTTGATTTTGTAAGACTTTATTTTCTTCTTGGACATCAGCATTTTCTTTTATCCATGAAATAACTTCCGCACCAGTTAAAACCCAGTCTCTTGAGTTAAGTCCTCTAACAACTTCATTTGTAAATTTTAAATAATTTTCTTCTGCAAAATCTTTATTTGCTATTTGACACAATATTGAAAATGAAAGTTGTTGAGAACCAGCACTACTATTTGCCCAATCAAAAGTTTCACTTTTACTAAAAATTTCATATCTTGTTTGAAATTCTAACTCACCATAAGTTACAAATTTTCCACCAAGCAATGCACGATGACCTTTAAATACATAATTATTTCTACTGTTAATAATCATTTATCCCTCTTCTATTTTAAATGTATAATGTTGATTTTTGTGTTTATTATCTAGATTTTTACCATGAAAGATATATTTATAAATAATATATATGGATAGACTTAGCAATAATAATGCCAATAACCAAACTAACATGATATATTTCCTTGATTTTTACTTATTTTAGTAAATCGGCAGAAAATATATTATATTAAGTTATATGTTATTTTTGATGCATTTAAGAAGTCGGTAAATAGTTTAAAAGAGTTCTCTACATGTAGAGAATCCAAAGAAGAAAGTGATATTTCTACTGAAATATTGTCTGGTTTTATAATGGGAAGTGAAGATAATTCTATGTCATCTGGAATTTGTTTCATAATATCTATAAGTGTGTTTTCACTAGTTTTTGCTAAAAGTGTAAGTCTGTATTTTTTCTCACTTTTAGAAAATAATCTTTGTATAACCTCTCTTAGCATTGGGTGTGCCATTTGTGGAAAACCTGGTACAAAGAAAAATCTATCTTCAAGAGAGAAGCCTGACATATTATTTACAGGATTAAAAAGTAGCTTAGAGTTTTGTGGTAAATCTGACATAAAAATTCTATGTGGATAAGCATCATCTCCAAACCTTTCTTGTATGTCTAGCTCAAACTGCTTATGTCGCACTAACTCTGCAGATGTAAACACATCAGCAGCAATAGCACGAGTTAAATCATCTGGAGTTGAACCAATACCTCCAAAAGAGAATAAGACACTGTTCTTATCGCTCTTAACAAGCTTGTAAATATTACGAATAAGTTCTACATCATCTTTTACAATAAAGCTTGCATATAACTCATGCCCATACTTTTTCAACTCAGCTTTTAAAAATTCAAAGTGTTTATCGACTCTGCGACCATTTAAAATTTCAGTTCCAATTATACAAGCATAAAAGTTCATACTATTGACCTGCTGAAGTTTTTTCTTTTAAAAGTCTACCAAACATTTCAGGGTAAGATTGTTGTAGTTTTTCAAGCTTTTGCATATCTTGCTTTTGTGATTCTACATACTTTTTAAAGCGTTGATATTTTTTCTCTTTTTCTTCTTGCGTTAGTTCTTTAGTTTTTGTAGTTTTCTCTTTTACTTCTTTTTTCTCTTTCTTCTCTTCTTTTTTTGGTTCCTCTTTTTTCTTTTTTTCTTGTTTTGGCTCTTGTTTTGTAGTGTTGTTGTCTTTTGGAATAACTACTGGAACTATTGCAACAGGAGCATCAGATTTTTCAACTCTAATATTTACAACCTTTGGCGCACTCTCCTCACCATTTGCTGTAATTGTGTACTCAAAACTATCTATACCTACAAAGTCTTTCTCAGAAATATATGTAAAACTACCAGCCTCATGCAGATCTAAATCACCATGATCTACACTAGAAGATACTGAAAATTCTAAGTTTTTACTAGTTAGAGGTGTTAGAGATTCTGAAAACTTCTTTTGTGTAGTTGTCTTATAGTTTTTAGTTTTAGCATCATTAAAAATTGCTAATTCTTTAGAGCTTAAAAATTTTAATTCTATTGTATTTTTTGCATTAGCACTAACATCAATCTCACCTTTTCTAGTTTGATTGGAAAATTTTGCTAAGTATCGCATAGGTTCATCAGAACATTTTTTAATAAAATTCTTTTTATTTGCTGTAAAAATATTTCCATCTATTACAATATTTGGGCTTTTATCTGTTATAAAAATAACACTAGGATATTTATAGTCATTGAAATCTTGAGATATAGTTTCATTTTCTTTTAGTGACATTTCAAATGAAGCATTTATTGGACATCTGTCTTTTGCTTGAATTGTGTAAGTATGCTCTCCAACTTTTAACCATATCTTTTTATTTTTTTCTACTGTATTTTTATCTAGTTTTATATCTATATTTGTTCCATTTTTTATTTGAAAAATTACAAATTGTGGATGTGTGCTTTCTCTACTTTTGTTAAGAATTGCCTCAGCACGATTAATATTTGAAAAATCTGCATTTTTAAAAGTATTTGGATACAAAGAGATAAGTTTTTTTGTAATAATAAATTGTTTACTTAGCTCTTTTATTTGAGTATATCTTTTTAATGGGTTTTTGTTTAATGATTTTTCAGAAAATCTTTTTACTTCAAAATTCATACTTTTACTAACTTTTAAAAGATCCTCTTTTTTTATCATTGCACACTCTTTAGAACCTTTTTTAATATAAGATACTTGTTCGTCAAAAAGGTCAATATCTGGATTTTGACTTGGTGTAAAGACAGATGTAAGCGATGCCCAAAAACCAACATCTTCTTTTTTACCTTTATTTACAAAAAGTAGTTTGTTTAAAGCATCTTTTGCTTCTTCTTTTGATTTTTTACATGTACGCCAAACTAAAGAGTTTGATTCTTTTATTGCATCATTGTAAAGATCTTGAAAAGCTTTCTCTTTTTCATTTAAAGTGTTTTGTTGAGTTTGAACATCATCTAAAAATGCAGGTATTAAATAAGATAATTCTTTAATATCTTTTAACCAAATTGATAATTTATTTATCTTTTCATCAATATTGTTTGGTAAGTTACTTTGTTTATACATAAGCGCTTTATTTAGCAGTTTACGAGTGTTTTTAGCTTGATCTTGTTTATTTACTTTTGCACAAATCTCATTGTTTTTTTTAGTATAATCTATATTTACTAGGGTTAAATTTGTTGAAGTATTTATGTAAGATGAGATTTTACTCTCAACACTATCTTCATCATTTACACTTTTTATCTCTTCTGTATACTCTTGATTAACTCTTGATTTTATAGTCCCACTAAGGTTTGTAAGGGCTTCTTTTCTGTCAACTCCACAAGCTTCATAAGCATATATACTAGATGTAAATGCCAATAATACTAAAATATTTTTCAAATCATTCTCCAAAGTTTTTCTTTATTATAGTATAATAAAATTACTAAAAACTAAAGGTAAGAAAATGTCGTATTTGCAAGAACTAGAAGAACTGTTAACTAAGAGTGTTATTCCAGATTTAGATGAAAGACTTGATGAAATTTTTGAAGAGATAGCAGACAATAAAGAAGCAAGTGAAGATGCAAAAGATGAAATAGAAGAACTTCGTGAATTTAAAGCAGATCTTCAAGATGTACTTGATGATATTCAAAGTGGGGATATTGAAGAAGATGAGTGTAAAGAACTTATAGATGATATTAAGGAAGCTCAAAAGGGCGATGAGGAAGATTTCGGCTTTGTTGAGGAAGATTAGTCTTGAACTGGCGTACTAAAACAGAATCATTTCTTGAAAAAATGGGTAGTAAAATTGCCCTAAATCCTAAAAAAATTATATTTGTAATGTTAGCATTTAGTTTTGCGCTTATTTCAAATGTACCAAAAATAACTATAGATACTTCAACTGAGGGGTTTTTACATAAACAAGATCCAGCACTTGTAAGATATGAAGAGTTTAAAAGACAATTTGGTCAAGATGAGATGCTTTTACTTGCTATAAAAACTAAAGATATTTTCAATATTAAATTTTTACAAAAGCTAAAGCGTCTACATGTAGAGCTAAGAGATAATATTCCACATTTAAATGATATAAACTCAATTATTAATGCTAGAAATACAAGAGGTGAGGGTGATAAACTTATTGTTGAAGATTTGTTTGAACACTGGCCTAAAGATGAAGCAGAATTAGCAAAAATTAAAAAAACTGCTATGAATTCTAAGCTTTATAGAAATCTAATATTTAATGATGCAACTACTATGACAACTATAATCATAGAGCCTAGTGCTTATGAAGAGGTTGCTGGTGGTGATGATTTATCTGGTTTTGACGAAGAAAGCACACCAAATGAAGATATGAAGTTTATAACTGATAAATCTAAGGGTGAGATGGTTGCAAAAGCAAATGAGATTATTAAAAAATACCAAAGTGATGATTTTGAAGTTGTTTTAGCTGGTTCACTTGCTACTAATGATTTTATTAAAAAGAGTATTCAAAAAGATATGCAAAAGTTTGTGAAACTTGCACTTCTTATGATGCTAATATTTTTATTTGTAGTGTTTAAGCGTGCTACTGGTGTAATATTGCCTATCTTTATAGTTGTATTATCGCTGCTTAGTACTGTTGGAACTATGGCTATATTTGGTACACCTATAACTATTCCTACTCAAATTTTACCATCATTTTTACTAGCTGTTGGAATTGGTGCTACTGTGCATCTACTTGCTATGTTTTTTAAAGATTACAACAAAGGTGGCTCAAAAGAGCGCGCACTTTCTTTTGCACTTGGTCACTCAGGACTAGCTATAATTATGACATCTTTAACAACTGCTGCTGGTATGCTTTCTTTTTTTACATCAGAGTTAGCTCCTGTCGCAGATTTGGGAATATATGCATCTATTGGTATTATGATTGCGCTTTTAAATACCATAGTTTTAATGCCTGCAATAATTGCAGTTATTCCACTAAAACAAGTAAAAGTTAAACATGTAAACAACTCAAGAACTATGGATAGATTGTTAATAAAAGTTGCTGATTTTTCATTTTTACATGCTAAACCTATTGTCGCTACAAGTATTGTTCTTTTTGTTATATCTTTATACTTAGCTACTGGCGTAAAATTTATGCACGATCCACTTTCTTGGTTACCAAAAGATGCAAGTGTTAGAACAGCTACAACTCTAGTAGACAAAGAGTTAAAAGGCTCTATAACTATGGAAATAATTATAGATACTAAAAAAGAAAATGGACTCTACAATTCAACTCTTTTACAAAATATAGATAAGGCAAGAAAAAAAGCCGAGGCAATAAAAAATGATGTTTATTTTGTAGGAAAAGGTTGGAGTGTTGCTGAAGTTTTAAAAGAGATTCACCG